>Ga0209541_10006046_pt1 | contig 20826 bp, 18 predicted proteins | sample RifCSPlowO2_01_FD_184027 | JGI IMG/M metagenome (GOLD analysis project Ga0209541, IMG submission 184027) | Groundwater microbial communities from Rifle, Colorado - Rifle CSP2_plank lowO2_0.1 (SPAdes) (version 2) | ecosystem: Environmental > Aquatic > Deep subsurface > Groundwater | place... | reverse complement strand
CTTGAAGAGGCTTTATTTCCTTTAGTTTATTTAGATACAATAAAATATACTGATTTGTTAGATTTTACCAGAAAAATGAATAATGATGGAAATAATATAATTAATGTATGGCAAAATTTACCAATTCAAGTTTATAAAGGAAATCCTCCAGATCCTAAATTTGAAGAAGCTAGACAGCTCGCACAAGAAAATTGGAAGAATAAAACATTTACATGGAAAGGTAGAACAATAACACCACCAGATTATTTTGTTGATGTTGATAGCGATCCTAGTATTGGAATGAGATATTTCTATGATCCAACATTTGGTGGTCGGGCTGCAGTTGATTGGGAAGGAAACTTTGAAGATGGAGGAGAAAGAGGACATGGACAAGATGGAACTCCAAGAAAAGCAGTGATAATTATTAATCCGGGAGGGATTAGTGGACCTTTAGATCTGATGACAAAATTATACGAACATGAAATCCATCATGTTTTACATGACACAGGACTAGAAAGTTTAGATAGAACTCATGCATCTAATTCTGCTATAGATGTTCACGTTAGTAGAGATGATAGTGTCTTAACAACATTAATGTATAAACTAACAGAGTTCTATAGGGCAAGAGGAAAATTTCCGGATTTAAGAATTTATAACTAATTTTCCTTTAATAATCTGTTAACATAATCTACACCTTCTTTAGGTATTTTATTATTTATTTTAGATAGTTCATTAAAATTAAACCATTTAGCATCTTTAATTTCTTTTTCATTTATTAATATATTTTCTTTTGCAAAGACAATAAAATTCAATGAAATAAATTTCTTATTCTTAGCATAGAATTCTTCAAAAGCTAAGAATTCTATATTAATTATATCCAAACTCAATTCCTCTTTTAGTTCTCTTTTTAAAGCATCTTCAACTGTTTCATTAAATTCCACATGTCCTCCAGGAATACTCCAATTATCTTTCCACATTTGATCACTCCTCTTTATTAAAAGAATTTTATTCTTTTCTTTATTTAGTACAACTCCTGCTGTTATAATTTTAATTTTATCCATGTTTTTGATTTATAGAACATTTCGTTCTTTAAGTTTATAAAATAAATTTCTACGAGCAATTGACAATTCCTTACTATGGTAATCTGAAGTATCAAAAGTACATTCTAGTTTTCCAGGTAAATCGCTTATATATAATAATATCCCTGATTTTCTATCTTCAATCATATTATTTTCAATTCCTGTTTGAAAATATGAAATCTCAGTATCAATTGAACTAACATTATGCATTTTTAAGTCTTCTATAAATGTAATTGTTTCATATAATGGACAAATAACACTTGTATGTTTTTTATTCTCACTTTTAAGAAAATTAGCATGTTTTTTTACTAATGACAGACCTTTACAATCTGTAATATCTATTGGGGCTATTATTTCTCCAATTTTTTTATCACTATTTAAATAACCACAACTACCGACAAAAAAGATATTGCGAAATTTTATTATTTGTAATTCTTCTACAACAACCCGGCATAAATCTCCATATGGAAATGTAGTATATAAAATTATTTTACCGCCTTGTTCGTATAAATCACCAGACAATATTACACCATTAAAACTGCCTATTTTTTTATCTGATTGTTCATTAAGAATATCACCAAAAACAATTTTCCCACCCATGATTATATTATCAATGTCATAATCAACAATACTACTTATATCATCTTGAATTAAAAGCCTGTAATCTGGATTCTTATCATATACTATAATTCTCTTATAATCAATATCTGAAAGCAGCAACATTAAAATTATCTTTTCTAATCTATTTGCTCCTAAAATCCCTCTAAATTGTATTTGTTGTCTTGAAGAAAATCTTGAACCATTTACTATGTAAGTATAATTTCTTTGGCCTGTGCTACCAATAAAATCAATAAAAGATTCTGTTTCTTCATTAATTTCTTTATGTAGTTCATTTTTAGTTATAGCCTCATGAAATACATGCACATCTAATTGTTTTTTGGCAATACGCTTTAATCCTCTATTTGGAAACTCAAAAGGAAAATTTTTTCTTAAATATGCATCAATATTCATTGAATGATCTGATTCTTTTATCTCCCTAGCAATGTCAGACAAATCTTTTATTGAAATCATTTTGCTTCGTATATATAATATTTTAGCATTTCACAGGCCTTGGTAAAATCATCATTTTGAACAATATAAAGGGGAAGATTTAATTTTTGAGCCAATGATAAAGCAATTTCTCTTTCTTGTAACAAATAAAATTCTAGTTTATTATATTCAGATATTTTTCTTTTCCTTTCGCTTAAAATAATTCTTCTAGCTAATTGCTCTGGTGCACATTCAACTAAAATTAATTTATTGTAGGAAAAAGAAGTAGCACTATTAAAAGTAGATATAATCTTATCACCAATTGGCAATGAATAATGACTTGAAAAAATAATCCTTGAATATCCTTCACATTCTATCAATATTTTTATTCTACCAATAACGGTTCTTCGTAAATTTCTAATAACATCTCTGGGTAATTCATAAAATTCTAACTCATTATTAATAAGATTCTGAGTTAGTGCTTCTTTTCTTATTAATTGTCCCAATTCAATTATTATATCTCCTCCTTCTTGATTATTTATCACAGATTCTAAAAGTTTACTCTTACCAACCCCCATAACGCCACCAACATATATCAATGATTTCATGTTATAAGATTTATCTTGGTATTTTTCCCCAGAATAATTCCTCCATGATAGATTTTATTATAAACTATAATATCATCACTTAAAATAAGCTCGTCACCCATAAACATTTCAATATTTCCTGTTACATTATTTATATATTTCAAATTTCTATGAGAAAATTGGCTTGGTCCACGGAAAGGTAAAGAAGGCTCAACATTCGCTAATGCATCTCTAAGAAAAATAAATATTTCCTCAGAAATGCTTCTCCATTCTGGTTTCATACCACCATAATAACTCATACCCCATATTGGAATTTCTCTATACCAAATAATTTCTTGTCCAAGATCATATAAACTTCCAAAATAACTATCTCTATAACAAAAATCTTTTTCTCTATATTCATAATCTTTTGAGGCTAATCTAGAAGAAGAAGCTCTTTCCCTATGTGCTGCATATCCATTTTTCTTTGCATTAACTATAAATAATAAGAATTCGTCTAAACAGATATTTATATCAGTTATATTCATTTTTGTTTTTTAAATCCCCCATGATGAAAATATATTTTAGCCTCTTTTCCATATCCTTTACATAATAGTTCTATTTTGTCTTTTACTTCTTGCCAATATTGGTGTGATTGTTCGTTTGAATTATATATTTCATTATAAGATTGTATTAAATCTGGTCTAAACTTTTCCAAAAATCCTTTAATTTTATAAAGATTAGTTGGTCTTAAATTAAGATTTTCAAACATAAAGAAATCTACATAGGGTACTGATAATTCCATTATCTTTTCAATTTCTGTAATATAAGGAAAAATAGGTGATAGAAATACATAAGTGGGTAAGCCAGCTTCTTTACATTTTTTAATTACGTCGATTCTCAAATGAGGCAACGCAGCAACAGGCTCCAATTCCCTTGAATATTCATTATCTAAAGTAGCTATTGAAACACCGACTGAAACATGATTATATTGTTGTAATAGATCAATATCTCTAACAACCATCCTTCCTTTTGTAAGAATACCAATTCTTGGCTGTGCAGGGATTAAAGCTTCAAGTATTCTTCTTGTTAATTTATATTTTGCTTCAACAGGATGATAAGGGTCTGTTACAGAGCTTAGTAAGATTCTTTTATTCCTATATTTCTTTATATTTCCTAAAACCTCTAACGCATTGATTTTGATATCCACAAAATCCCCCCATTCTTCATGATGATCTGTAAATCTCTTCATAAATTCAGCATAACAATAAACACAAGCATGTTGACATCCTACATAAGGGTTAATAACATAATCTGTTCCTGGTAAATTACTTTCTGTAATAATGCTGTTAACATTAATTTCTCTTACTACCATTTCATCCAGACCCATTTTATTTTCTCCATTTTAATTACTATATTAATAAAGTTTATAAACTTACATAAAGTGGATCACTTTTATCATGAATTCTTTCAAGAGGATTTTGTTTTCTACTATTTAAATATGAAAAAATCTTACATTGACCAAAGTTATCAGCCAAATGTTCCTGATAATATCTTGCTTTTTCAGATCTAAGTAATTCCTCAATATGATTTTTTGATACATCACCCAGTACAAAAGCTTCATCTAATGGTTCACCAGTTGGTCCTATTGCCCATGCGCTAGTTATTAAAATACCTTTTGATGTTATAGCAAAAGATTCTCTAAATAAATCACATGGATTTGATTCATTATTTCTATTTTCATTATAAAGATGTTTTAAAGCACACTGTAATCTTATTTCTGGTTTTTTATATTGTTTTTCAAGTTCTTTAAATTTCTCAATAGCTCTAAGATATTGTTCCCTTGTAGGAAGCTCTTGTGGCACATTCATTCCTCTACCAACTGGAAATAATCTCATTATCAAGGCTTGATCTATTTTAGCTTGGGATAAATTTTCATATAATAAAGCAATAACTAAAGGATCTATGTTTCTTACCGATAATGGTACTTCAGCAATGGTAAATATACCATTTTCTGAAAATCTACTTGCTTTTCTTAAATTTGAATCATTATATGTTAACGGTCTATTTGGATTATAAATTCCATTTGGTCCATCATAGGAAAATTTAAGTTTTCCAATAAATGATGCTAATTCTTCAGGTTTATAACGTGAAAGACCTGCTCCTGTTGTACTTATCTGTGTATTATTTTTACCAAATAATTCAGATGCCATTTTTATAATATGTAAATTTTCAGATACAACTAAAGGATCACCACCAGATAAGTTTATTTTTACGATATAGTTTCCTCTTAAATTTTCAAGAACTTGTAACTTTTGTTCTAAATTTAATTCTAAGCCTTGTTTCTGACGCCTTTCTGCTGCTAAGTCAAATATAGACTTACCTCTTTCTTTTTCTAATATATCAACTGTGTTTAATGTGTTAGACCTTATTATAACATCGCTATTATCGCCTGAGACATGTACAGCGTCAACACAACAAATTTCGCAATCCCATGGACATATCAGACTTATATTCCATATAATATCTAATTTCTGTCTCATTTAAAATTTACCCCCTAAAATTATAAATGTAAAAAAGTATATAAATATTTCTATAATTTACTACTTAATATTTTATACAAGTAGTAAAATATTTAAACTAATAAATTATAATAATAGCTATACGTATTAAAGAATGATGAATCGAAACAATTTAATAATAAAAATAAGAAATGTTTTAGATCTTAATTTATATGAAGCAAAAGTTTATTTGGCTGTAATTGCATATGCTCCTATTAAAAGAAATGATGTTTTTAAAAGAGCCGATATACCTCAATCTAGGATTTACGATATAATTGTGAATTTAAAGAATAAAGGTTTGATTAATAGTTTCAAAAAGAATAAAGATGAATATTATCAAGCTTTAGACCCAAAAAACTCCATAAATGCTTATCTTACTAGTTTGAAATGGAAACAAGGTGAAGATATGGAGATAAAAAGAATTGAATTTGAAAATAAAATTAATAACCTTAAAAAAAGATTTTATGAAGAATTCAAAAAAAAAGAAATCATTGCTGAAGAGTTAGAAGTGCTACTTAAAAATATTTATTCTAAAGATATACCTATTGAAGAAGAATTGGTAATGATTATAAAAGGAGAACCAAATCTTGTAAATCATATAGCTGAACAAGTAAAATTATCACGTAATGTAATAAAAAATTTAAGTACACCACCTTATTTACCAGAAGCCCTTATATGGGAAAATATATCTAATAAATTAAAAAAGGGTTTAACGTATTATCATTTGGCATATAATGGATTAATCTTGGAGTGGGGTCTATGGAGAATTAAAGAGGATAAAAAAATCGGTGTAAATTTTAGATTTTTAGCAAAAAGCTATATCCAAGAAAAATTTTATATTTTTGATGAAAATGTATGTTTTGTTAGATTAAAAGATCCATTAACCGATAGCTTCTCTGAACTCGGAATTTTTTTTAGGGATCGTAATTTTGTTAATGATTATATTAAGAAATTTGATGAATTATGGAAAAAAGCTATGTCATTTGATAAAATTAAAAAATTAATTATTAAAAAAAAGAATGTCTTATCCAAAGAACTCAACAAAGATGAGTTTATTATTTTAAATAAAATTTTAGAAAGAGGCAAATATGCAAATATTCATGATTTAAAAATAAAAGATGTAAAAGAAGTGTTAAACAATTTATCGAAAAAAAATTTAATTATTCCATTTGAAAAAGCAGTGATAGGGCATATTGCAAATATTAAGATCTTTTTAGGAAGAGAACATGAATTTTAAATACTATACTTTTACATTGATTATTCACATCTATTATTAGCTAAATTACAAGTTTTTCCAGTAGGACATTCTAATTTTGACTCACAACCAGATACTAAATTCCCATTTGAATCTTTAACTTTTACTCTAAAATCTTGTCCATATTCTGTATTTCCTAATTCAGATTTATATAAACATGCAAACCTCGCATTAGATTGTCCAAACCAATCAAAACAATCTGTATCAGAATCTAAAGCATCAACCCAATATAATCCACTCTGACTTGTTGGTGTTCTCCATCTGCTTTGACAAGGAGTTCCAGGATTAGTTGATTGCTGGGTTGTCTTATCACCCTCATAACACACAGCAAAAGAAGGTATACATTGATTTCCAGATTTTGTAAACAAAGGAGGACATTCACAACTCCCAATTCCAGTATCACATACAGCACCAGTAGCCCAATTAGAACATTGAGTATTTGCCTGTATCTGTGTCAAACCAGAACCTCCACAACCAAGTATAATATTTCCACCAACAGGACTGTTCAATTTGATACCTGCGTCAGTATCAGTATCACTCTTTCCACTAGTTGAAATAAGTTGATTATCAGGAGTATTGCCTCTTAAACCAGCTGAAAATCCATAAACTTGCTTCGTAATGCATTTATTAGGAATATCATTAGTTATAGTTACAGCATCAGCTGATGTTATTATTGTAGTAGAAGGGCTTAAAACATTTGTAAAGGTTAAGCTTCCTTTATTAAAATACGGCTTTAAAACATCCATGTTACCTGTTGCTGTACTGCTATAATCAACTAAACATGTTGCAGTGGCAGCATCTTTTGCATCAATCTGTAAATTATTCACATTAGCTGATGCACTAGCTCCAATATAATTTGCTGTTAATGAAACAGTATCTGTTTTTTGACAAATACTTCCAGAACAACCTGTACTAGGAGCAATTGAAGCACTATTCAAAGTAAATGTTTTTAAATATGGATCTAAATTTATCTCTTTCTTGATTAGTCATTTTATCCACAAATAAGTCAATTTCATTAATAAATTTCTCTGCAATTTGTATGGATTCTGCAACTTGATCTTTATTTATTGTAAATGTTGTGTAATATTGCTTATCAACTCTTTCCTTTTTCGCTGTGGATATTTCTTTGTTATTTAACTTAAACAATTCTTTTAACAATATAATTGTAGCAGAATGGTTTTCACATTTTATACCAGTAAGATAAAATAAGGATGTTGTTTTATGGTACATTGCATAATAAGCCATTGATATGGCTTCTGCATATAATTCTTGTTCTAGTAATACTTTTGCAGCCTTTAAAGAATTTTTAGATTTTTCATTATATGAAATGCTTATTTCTTTACTTGGTTCAACTATTTTTATCTTTTCCTCCTTGATTAATTGCTCAATGAATTGTATTTTCCTCATTTTATTATCCCATAGAACCTTTCTGGATTTTGTATTATTATATGGTTTTTAATTATCTCTTTTCCCAACATAGATTTGCTGTCTATTTCACCAATATCAATACTAATTTTTTCAGATATTTTTTGTAATTTTTGTTTGAGTTTTTGATCTTTGGTTTCTACATAAATATCTATATCGCTTCTAGCTGTTGCGGTGCCTTTTGCATAACTTCCATAAAGAATTATAAGCTCACCATTAGTAGAATCAATAAGTTCTTTTATGATCCCTCTTAATAATGTATTTTGTAAGATCTTTAATAGCTTGTAATATTCAGTTATATAAATATATATCTGTGCCTCAGGTGTTTCTTTTAGAAAATATTTATTGTTCTTCCCCTCTTTATTGTAATTTACAATTCCTTTCTTTTGCAATTCTTTCAATGCCCTCATAACTGTTGATGGTATTAAGTTAAGTGTATTTGCTATCTTCCTAATATGCTGTGGCTCTTTCCTGAGCAATTCAATAAGTTCTAAATAGTTGTTTTTATGCAACATATGTTGTAATAATGCAACATTACTATATAAAGCTTTTGGTTTATTGTAATAATATGTCTTTATCCTCTAGTAACGAAATATTTATAAATTATATTTCCTGATAAGGAAATAAGTTAAATATTTGTTAAGCAGATTAATAAGTTTAGAGAAAGAAGGATTATTACTTTATTGTTGAAATTTTATAAGAAGGAAAAGAAATTTAAAGTCATATATAACATCTCAGTTTTATATTTCAAATATCATCTCTTTTGAATTATCATTCTTATTGCTTTCTATAGCTTCTGATTTTGAATCTATTTTTATGTTTATCTTATATGATCCATTAGAAATATTATCATAAGTATAAGTAAGAACTTTAGATTCTCCGGAATTTAGTTTTAAATTTTCTTTTTTGTTAATTACTATATTCTCTTTATCATCTTTAGCCAAAATAATCGTATTATTTATTTCTTCATAAAATATCCCATTTCCAATATTTTTAATTGAAACATCTGCAACTAAATTATTATTTGCATATTTAACATCTATACTCTTAGTCATAAGATTAGGAGAATATTGGTTATTTATTACTGATGATTCAGGTTTATATGGTAATACTTTAACTCTTCCCAAAATATATTCAACAATTATAACTACATCATTTGATGTTATTCCTTCATTAAAATCTACATCAGCAGCTTTTAATTGTGTTGTATTAGTAATATTACTTCTGCCAATTATATGATTTATTGTCTTTACAATATCCAATATATTCACTTTTCCATCAGAATTAACATCGCCATAATTAATATGTAGAACCGTTACTTTTAATTCATCTTTAATTTCATTTATACCATCACTAACTGTTATTTCTACGTTATAAATTCCACCATCTCCAATTTTTGTTTGCCATACGAATATATAATTATCCCGTACAAATCTTGAATCATTGATTGTGTATGTTAAATTATCATTATCAGGGTCGCTTGCATTAGCTACTATAGTAATAATATCGTTTTCATAAACTACAATATCGCTAATATTCTCCAGTACAGGAGGATTATTTATTTCCTCTTCTGGTTGTTCAACTGAAATAACTTTAAAAAATATATTTTTTCCATCTTTGCTTAAGCCATCATCTACTGAAATCGTAACTGAATATTCTCCAGCATCATCTTTAGAAGGTTGCCATACAAATGTGTTTCCATCCTGTTCAAATCTTTCATCACTTGTTGAATAACTTAAAGCATCATTATCATAATCAACTGCATTAAAAGTTATAGTAACATTCTCATCAGTAGTATATTCTTTTTTTGATTCTAAATACAAGATAGGAATATTGTTTGTGTTCAATAAATAACTTACTGATTTCTTTTCATCTAAATAAGATAATTCAAATATTAGAATATAACTTTGATCCTCTTTTTTTAGATTATTTAATGTTAAAGTATAGAAATTATCATCTTTATTTATTATTTTATTAAAACTCCCGCTATTTATCAAATCTAAATTATGAAATAAATAATAATTAACTCCTAAATCAAAACTTTCCTGATTATAAGAATAAAAATCAAAGTTTAAAGAAGGGTTTTCATCAGCAGATACAGGAATATCAGTTTTTACATCAAGTATATTAGTAAAAAATGAAAATTCCTTATAATTTACAGTTTCATTATCATAAATAAATTCTACATTATATCTTTGTAATCCCTCATTATTAGGGGTTTTAAATTCTGCATTATAATCTAAAACATCAGTAAAAATATCTTTTTCCCAGATTTTATTTCTTTCATTATCAAAAACAGCTAACTTTCCCCGAACTGTTTTATCTGTTAAAGGTAATAGCTGTATTTCTATATTTATTAGCTCGTTTACAGGAACATTTAAAGGCAAATCAACATTTTCTATTAAAACAGGGCTTATAGCAATATAATCAATTGAATAATTAAATTTCTTATATAATCTAAACTTGCCTTGATTACAGTCTATCACTTCTACAGGATATATTCTAGCTATAAAGTCATGAGTATCTTCAGTATATGAATTATCAAAATCTACTTTATAAGTTTGATTATCATTATAACAAGTTCTATTTACAAATCCAAATTGATAAGATGGCAAATTCTCTAATGTAATATCTTCATAATCTCCAACATAATCTATTCTATAATCTGTTATGATTGTATTTACTGGGAATTTTGTTGTTCTTACTGCTACAGGCAAAACCAATTCATCAGGTTTCATATTATGAAATGTGTTTTCTGCATTTATTATTGAAAATTCATCTATATTTTCTATTTTATAAGAAGGGATTTCAAAGGTTAAATGTTTTCTGAATTTAGAATAATTTCCAACATCTTCCAAAAAATCAATATTCTGAGCTAAATTCTTCAAGAAATTATTGCAATATTCCTTTATCTTTTCCCTATCATGCTCGTGCCAATCGATAAATACCTTCTGTCTTGGATTACCATATAGAGAATAAGACTGTAATATTAAACCAATATAATTATTATACGAAGATTCAGATCCACCATTATAATGAAAGTTTCTTGCTTCCATAAAAATTTGTCCAAGAGTTTTTCCATTAACCAACTGGCATAAAAATGATTTTGTGAATTGTGGCGAATTAAAAGAGTTTGGAGCAATTATAGAAGCATCTTTTGCTAATCTTGAAATATAAGTATCTTCTTTTGGTAAATAAATACCTGCATAAGGAGCATCAAACAACAATAAAGCATCTTTGTTTTCTAATTTACTTTGCCAGCTTACTAAATCTTTAGGATAAAAAGTATCTGAGTGTGACTGAACATATAAAGAATCAACATAACCTAATGGCTCTAATATTATCAGTTCATTATCTTGTATGCTATTTAATTGATCTAAAATATCAGAGAATGTATAACGAGAGGAGATTTCATTTTCATCATGCATGTTCCCATAAACATCATTCCTGAATTGCTCCTTTAATATTCTGGTTTTTTCATTATTATTTATATCACTTGTATAATACAAAGCATGTTTTATGTAAACAGCCTCTCTTTGTAATTGCTTTAACATGTCTATAGGAGATTCTCCAATTATTCTAGCTATAGAGGATTTTTCTTCATATGTAGTTGATGCATTTACGTTTATACCTAATAAAAATAAAATGCAAATTCCTATTATTAGTTTAGTTTTCATTTTTCTTTCTATCAATAACTTTTAATAGTGAATCTAAATCTACCTTATTATCACATTTATATAAATCTTGAAAATTTTTTATATGTGTTATGATCCATTCTTGTTTCGTAACGTCATAAGATCGTATTAAAGAATTTAGTTTACATAAACAGGCTTCATCTTTATATTTACTATTATCACAGAATCTTGCACCATCTTTGTCACCATCTATAATTTTTTGTCCAGCTATAAACTGCAAACATTCACGTTGATTTTCATTTCTACGAGTATCATGCACATTTGTGGGATCCAAACATATGGACTCTACATTTGATGAATTGTATTTATAATAATGGGGATAAATTTCCTCATAACATTGAAGTGCATCTAAAAAACTATTTTCTTTCCAATCATTCGTACAAAATTCTATACCTTCCTCTAAGACTACTTTATGGGTATTTCTATTAAATTTAATTATACGCTCCCACATTTGTCCAAATTCTGCATGTCTTTTGTCACGTTCTAAAGTATCTTCCATTTCTTTTATCAAATTACCAAAAACAGCAAATAATAAAAGAAAACTTAAAGCACTGAATAAAACAAAAAAAGCTATAATTTTAACAATATTTTTCTGATTCTTTGAAAAGATATAAACTATCATATACACAAGAAGCATCATTGATACCAATACGCTAATAAAGGAACTCTTGAACATACTCAATAAAACCATATTCAAACTAAAAAACATAAGGTAAATTATTGCAAATTCAGAAAATTTACTTTTTAATTTTAATATCTTTAATATCAAAAATCCTAAAAGTATGTTAGCTAATACAATAATTATAGGTAAAAACATCACATAGAAAATACTAGGTGAATTAGGGTAATAAAAAATGTATTTATTTGTTAGTAAAGAGATCGAAATATATAATAAATAAAACACTATAACCCACATTAGTCTTTTCTGATTATTATAATTCGAAAAAGTTGCAAAATATCTTTTAGATGAAAGAAACATTGATAAATTCTTAAAAAACCCTAAATTCTCAGAATTTTTATTCTCTTGATTTTTAATTTTTCTTTGCTTGTTTATTTTTTTCATTTTTATCTTGGTTTGTCTTGTATTAACATCTTATTTTATTGATACACACCATTCAAGTATTTCCCCTGAAAGTTACTTGGTAGGTTATCTTCTCCTAAATACTTTCTCAATTTCTGCCTTTCTTCGAGTTTTGATGAAAATCTGTCTTTATGTATCATCATAAAAATAGCATCGTCTTCCCATTCTTCTATTAACTCGCAAGGTGCTTTGAGGAGTTTTCCACGACCGTATTTTTGGACTTCAGATTGGGTGAAGAGGTTGACGGACCAGATTCGAGACATTTGTTCTCTTTTAGTCCCCAAAGGATACATTTCATATTCATCTCCATCGCCGTCATATTCATCTATACCATAACCGCTAACTTTCAGAACGCTATACACTTTTTTAATCAGCTTAGCAATTTCCTTCATAAATTCATCATTAAAAAGGTCAGGCAAATTTATTTGAACTTCACCAAATGAATTGATATATACCATAATTATCCTATTAAATTTTGGAATCTCATATTGCCAGCTATTTTCAACAAATGATGGTTTTCCAGTAGTTAGGTTTTTTATCAAATTTTTATCTAAATTTTCCACTTTCTTAAAATAAAAATCTGCATCTTCCATTTTTAATCAACTCCTTTAAATCTAATGATATCCACTCCATGATTATTAGCATGAGTTATAATTTCGTCAGGAATTATGACATCATCTCTAAAAACAATCCTAGATTCTTTTACAACAATATCAGTATTATCAACATTTTTTCCTACAGCTTGTCCTAATTTTGTTATCTGAGTTTTTAATGGTTCTATATTTTTAGGATCGTTAATTGTTCTCTGATTCCAATTCTTAACTTCCTCAATAATACCTGTATTCGTTCCTTTTACCCTAGCTAATACATCAATATCCAAGTTTCCTTGTGGAACGGTCATTTGTTTAGCAATAAAAACTTCTGTGTTAGAAGTCTCTACCCATTCGACAGATCTCTTTGCTTCAGCAAAACTTCCTGGGTTATTTGCTTTTTTCAATCTGTATATCCATGAGTTTGCATCATTTAAATCTCCCAAATCAATCCCTACATCATCCAACCTTCCAACATCTTTGATCCCTTCTGCCAGCCCATCTTGTGATATTGCTTTCGCTTTCACAATCGCTAAGTCATCAATATTAGTATCACCCAATACTTTATCAGCACCTTTGGCCATATAGATGTTATCATGAGCTGTCTTGGTAACAGCTTCAAATGCCTCATCGCCAATTATTCTTGCTACAGAGAATCTTTCCTCATATGTAGTAAGGGCATTAACTTCTATAACTAGTAAAAATAAAATGCAGATTCCGATTATCAGCTTAGTTTTCATTTTCTTATTTCATCTTCCCCTAAGTATTTTCTCAATTTTCGTCTTTCTTCATAAGTCGAGCTAAATCTGTCTTTGTGTATCATCATGAATATAGCATCGTCTTCCCATTCTTCTATTAACTCGCAAGGTGCTTTGAGGAGTTTTCCACGACCGTATTTTTGGACTTCAGATTGGGTGAAGAGGTTGACGGACCAAATCCTTAAATCCTTCATTTTGCTATTCTTAAGATCATATTCCTGTTCTGAAACCGATTCTGAATCTTCTCCATAAGCTCCAACTTTACAGAAGTTATAAACTACTTTAATTATATTGACAAAATAATGTAAATTATTAAAAATCATTGGTGGTAAGAACAATACAAGCCTATTTTCTTTATGATATAAATGAATAGAAACCTGACCTTCATCAACAAGAAAATGATAGGACAGAAACTCTCTAAATATTTCTGATTTATTAATATCTTTTTGATTAATTTTCCTTTTAAAAGCTTTTCTTATTAATTTTATAAATTCATTTAAATTTAAAACTTTATTTATTTTGAATTCGAATACGGCTGATCCTCCCATATTATGTAACCTCCTTAAATGTGATTATAGATATCTTATTTTCAGCAGCAATTTTCTTATAATTATCAGGTATTTCATTAAAGAATCTATCGCTAACGGTTAATCTGACATCTATAATTTCTATTCCATCAATAGATTTTCCTTTAGCATACTTCAATTTTTCTATTGCATCTTCAAATTCATTAACACTAAATGCACCATTCTTTACTTCTTCTACAATACCTTTATTAGTATCTTTAAATTTAGAGAATACATCATATTCATAATTATCAAAGCTTTTACTAACTGCGATAACATTCATATCATCTAGTCTTGATGCTGCAACTTTTGCTTCCGCAAAATAACCTGGATTATTTCCATAATTTCTAAGTGTTTTTAACCAAGATTGTTTTAATTGCACCCCTGCATCATCCAACCTTCCAACATCCTTGATTCCTTCTACCAGCCCATCTTGTGATATTGCTTTCGCTTTCACAATCGCTAAGTCATCAATATTAGTATCACCCAATACTTTATCAGCACCTTTGGCCATATAGATGTTATCATGAGCTGTTTTAATTGATCTCTCAAACGCCTCATCGCCAATTATTCTTGCTATAGAGGATTTTTCTTCATATGTAGTTGATGCATTTACGTTTATACCTAATAAAAATAAAATGCAAATTCCTATTTTGATTAATTTAAGATTCATTTTTTGAATATTTCTTTATAATTTTCTTAACTTCATCTGTTAAATCAATTTTATTCCCATTATTATAATAAAAAATCAACTCATTTTCTTTACAATGTTTTTTTAATTGTTCAAAGTTTTTAGGAAAATCTGTTATTGGTATGTTATTCGGATCAAAAATTGTTTTTGGTTTAATATGTTTGCACACTAATTCTAATGTGTCCAATAATTTTTTCGGATTATTCTCAATAAATGCATAAGTGAAATACATAGAAGAGAGTTTTTTTCTATATTCAAATCTTAAATAAATAAATCCTATAAGGCTCTCTTTTTTTGGTCTAAATTCAAATGTCAAATCTCTAAATTTACCGTTGAACATAGTTCTAAATTTTTCTATTGTTTCTGAGATAACATTATTGTTATAAGTTATATCTCCAAGTGTTATTTCCATATTATCATTAGACCAAAAAATTCTTTGTATAAAAAAATCCTCAACCAAGTTCCCAATTATTTTATCTGTAATTATCTTATAATCTTCAGCGAATTCGAAATAAAGTTTATAATCTACACTCATGCTATGTCAATCCTCCACAAATTACCTCTTACATCTATTAATTCCAAAAAGATTTGTGATTTAATAGCTCTTTTCTCTTTTATCTTTGCTATAACGTCTTGTGGAACTATTCTTAAGGCTTCATCTTTATTTTGAACTATTTCGTCTAATTTTTGCCTAAATATTATGGATCCTATTTCTTTTCCTTTTTTACTTTGAACTTTTATATATCTATCCGTTTGATCTCTTACACCAACATATAAGTTATCCCATAAACCAAATTTGGTCTCGATTATATCACCATTTTCTCTTAAAATGTCTATTTGTGCAAATTCTTGATTTGGATTTATTATCTCACCAACATCGGAGTTCTTTATTTTTAGATCAAAATCATCTATCTCATTTAAATCTTCATATGCTAAAGATTCTATTTCCCCTCTAGCGCCTTTAGAATTTTTTAAATTTGGACTTTCTACTTTATTTACCATATTATCAAACTTATTTTTAAATTCTTGTTTTTTTAGTAAATCCCCCATATCATCAAGACCGTCTTGTATTTTACCAACAGATTTAATATAAGTAGCTGCTTGTAATTGTTTAATTTTTATATTTCTATTTAATTCAGGATCAAACTTAATTTTTTTTGCAATAACGCTATCTATCTGGTCTATATCATTTCCAATTACCTTTTCAGCACCTTTGGCCATATAGATGTTATCATGAGCTGTCTTGGTAACAGCTTCAAATGCCTCATCTCCTATAGCTTGAGAACTTCTTAACTTTCTAAAATGCTTATTAATCAAATCTTTAACAGGCTCTAATAAGTCTTTTAATTTATTGTTTAAATTAGAGTCTGCAAGCCCCTTGATGACTTTCTTAGCAGGTTTTGAAGGAACATAAGGCATTGCAGCCAATGCAATAGTTCCACCACACCATCCAACACTTTCACTATTCACAACACAAGTATCTGCTACATCACCGGCATCTGCTATCCAGTCTAATGCAATACCTGCAGTTACCATTGCAGCAGGAGTAGCAGTTCCTCCTGAGAATACAATCATAGATCCTATTCCAACACCTAGTACAGCATAACTTGCATAAGTAGCTCCAACTTTGAAGAAATAAGCTGATTCAGATTTTAATTCTGTAATTTCTCCTGTTTCAACTAAGTTTGCCAAAACTCCTATTATTTCCGGGTTATCTGTATTAATAACCAAAGCAAACTCATCAGTATCCCAGACATTGGGCTGCATAAATGCCGAGTCCCTGTTAGTATCCCCAGAAACAAAAGGCATACACTTGAAAGCATTATTATCTTCTTCAGTTCCTATAATAATCAAAGTTTTTCCCTTAACATTGGTAAACCATCTTTCATCAACGCAATAAGCATCTTTTCCATTCATCTCAGAATAATCAGGATTATAACCTTTGTCAACAAAACTTTTCTTTAATTTTTCAACTTCTGTACGTTGTTCTGTTGTTATATCATCAGGCAAAATAAGCAAAACATCTTTGCCTTCATATTTTCCATTAATCTTAAACATTTCATAATAATCAGAAAATTCAAGTGAGGTTTTCTTTATGTAAGGAACATCAGTATAAACATTTTCAATACTTTCTTCAGTCCAAAAAAACCATTCTCTTCTTAGTGTTGGAATATCTCTTCTATAATGAGGAACTACGAAATCATCTCCAAGAATTAAAACATCTTTGCAATTTTTGCATTTCTCTTTAATAAAATCAGCAACATCTAGTGAGTAAGAATTATCAACAACATTAGGTTTTGTAATCTTCTCAAAATAATTCTTTATCTTTATAAAAGGATTTTTTGCTCCCAAATCATAATAACTTAAATCATAAACAAGACCTTTATCCTTAGCGTTAGCATAAGCCTGTTTCAATACTGCCTTAACACCATTTTCTTCATCAGGAAATCTCTCAAATAATTTTTCAGAATCTGTCAAAATTAAAAATTCAGGATAATTTATAACATTAACGTCTAAAAATTTTTCATTAACCTTTATCTTATGTAAACCAATATTATCATTTTTTACTTCCAACTTACAGGTATTAACTCCATTCTTAACATTAAAAGAGCCAAAGCAATTTCCATCAAACACATCTTCATTATAATCAACATTTACATTAGTATCCTGCAAGGAATATATATTTAACAATAAAATATCTCCAATTTGTTTATTAACAGTAACACTAGTATCAGCATAATCTAGCCATACATCAAATTTATTCTCGTAAACAGAACATGATTGTTTTGCATTAACATTATTAGAATCACAATATTGATATTTTCCAGAACATTGTTGTATCCTCTGTTTTACCCAGTATTTCCCATTAAACACACATTTCTTCACATTACCATCTTCACAAAGATAATTATCATGGTTAACACATTCGTCACTATACACAATAACTTTACATGTTCCAAAGTTAACAGATTTGTCACAATAATAATCTCCGTAATTCTTACATTGTGCATCAGAACTACAAGAGCATTCCAAAGAAGAGCCATCCGGAATTGTACAAGGTTTTTTACAGTCATTAGGACATGAATTATAATCTTCATTTACCTGACATATGTTATCCCCGCAGAACTCTGGTTTCTTGCAGTCATTAGGACATACATCGTAATTCTCATTTTCCCGGCATATATTATCACCGCAATATTCCTTTATGCATTCTCCATTAACACAACCATGTTCGCATATTTCTATTGGAACAGGATAAGTTTCAGTACCACATTCATGATTAACACAAACACCAGCCTCAAAATCCTGGTTTACATTTCCGTTTAGACAATATTGAACTCCATTTAAGCCTTCTCCAGAACATTGAGAATCCTGTGTACATTTCCAATCTGGAGTTACAGTTAATTCACTAGAAGATTTTACTTTCTGATTATCATAATAAGCATAAACATTATATTCAGGATTTCCAAAGATATCATCTTGATATTCAGCAACCCAGCTTGTCTTTGCATTGCCATTGCTGTCAAATGCAGCAGAACTTGGATTAATATTTACATCATCTTCACAAATTCCCTGTACGCCTATTTTAGTATTTTCTTTTTTTGAACCTGAATCTTCATTTACAGATTGTATATTTGAAGAATCTTTGTTTTCTTCTGTATTATTATTTATTGAAGGACTTAAGAGAGAGCAATCATCTTCTTTGACTTCAAAATTAACCTGTTTGCCAGAGCATCCAGATGTTGCATTAACACTTATTCCAATAAGTTCATTTTCAATTGCAGATGTTTTATCCCAAGAAACTGAGTTTAGAATACATGGTGTATAACAGATGTTTAAATCTTCATTCCATTTCTCTCCAGAATAGCAACAACCTCCTTCAACACCAAAACCGCTTAATCCACCCTTACTTTCACATTGCAATCCATTAGTACATTCAAGAGGATCACAGTCATAATCATTATATCTACACTTATTTCCAGTATCAAATAAAACAGAGCAGAAATCATCATTGCCCTTCTGAGATATCTTTTTCCAGCATAAAACCTTTCCTGAACCAAATATTTGATCTTCGCATTTTTGCACATCATCTCCTGTCCTGCGCTTCTCATTTTCATTCGAACAAGAACCATATGTATCAGGAAAATCACTACATGTTTTCTTTATACAGGCATTGTTAGAACATTTTTCATCAGAATCACAGTATTCTTTTACTCTTTTTTCTGTAGATGATGAATCTCTGCATTCTCCCTTACCACCACAATAATAATCATGCAATGTTCTTGATTCCATTACATTATTGCCAGAGCAATAAGGTGAACCCCAGTCTTCTTCGTAATCCTTATCATCGCAGTCTTCATAATACTTTCTTTCAATAGAGCAATCCTTATTCTGCCAATCTCTATAAACGGTATTCCCACTTCTACATTCCTTTCCATCTAACCATTCTTCAGTACACTCATGAGCTTTTGTATAAACATAGCCTGAAGCATATGAGCCGTCTATTTTATATGGTATTATATTAATATAAAAACCCCATAATGCATCATTATCCTTTTGCACAGGACATTCATCATTTGCATTTCCAGATTTTGTGCTCTTACATAATAAATCATTAGCCTGATAGTCATAAACATATATATCTAAATCATCTCCATTAGTTATGTCTTTTATGCCAAATTTTAAAGGTCCTCTTCTAGAGGTTTTTGTGTAATACCAGTTATTTGCACCTTGTGTATAGAAACTCTCCCATTCCTCTGTATCAAACTCTAAATTATCAGCATCCTCCGGATTATCTCCTCCATACAATGGCTTTGGCTCAGTTCCAATATAAGAAGTATAGTTCTTCTCAGCAAGTGCAATATCACTAAATAAAACCAAGAAGATTAACAGAATGACTAACTTTCTAGTTTTAACAAGCATAATACCTTATTTACCCCCCCTCATTTAAGTTTATGCTAATAATATATTAATGAAGGAGAATTTATAAACCCTTTTATCAAAATTTCCTCTTTAAAAATAATAAGTATCCAAAAGTAAACTGCAATCAAGAAACCTGAATTCCATTAATATCATAAACTTTTACATCTTTGTATGTTCCATATTCAACACTAGCTGATTCTGATTCAAATAAACATGGTTGCTGATTTTTAATTGTGTCTATATTTTTGAAGCAATTATCAACTGATGTTACTAAATCAACATGTTTTTTAGCATCATACCAATAAGGATCATTTTGATCTATGGGAGAATTCCATTTTGTTTTACTATACCACTATCCTTATATCTTACAAAACACGCTTGTAATGTTGGCACACATTTTGGTGGAGTTGTAGAAGTGTCTCTTTTGAATCCACTCGGACATTCACAATCTCCATTAACAGTATCGCATACAGAATCAGCAGCCCATGTCTGGCATTGATCATTAGTAGAACAACCCAGTATAATAGAACCACCAACAGGACTGTTCAATTTGATACCTGCGTCAGTATCAGTATCACTCTTTCCACTAGTTGAAATAAGTTGATTATCAGGAGTATTGCCTCTTAAA
>Ga0209541_10006045_pt1 | contig 20827 bp, 22 predicted proteins | sample RifCSPlowO2_01_FD_184027 | JGI IMG/M metagenome (GOLD analysis project Ga0209541, IMG submission 184027) | Groundwater microbial communities from Rifle, Colorado - Rifle CSP2_plank lowO2_0.1 (SPAdes) (version 2) | ecosystem: Environmental > Aquatic > Deep subsurface > Groundwater | place... | reverse complement strand
TCAAGATGAATCTGGAATTTTATTAACCCCTGTTCTTGGCAGAACTTGGGCACCAAAAGGAAAAACTCCAAAAGTAATGGTTACAGGAAATCGGGGAAGTTTTATTGTAACTTCTGCTATAAGTCCTGCAGGGAAATTAATTTTCAGAATTGAAAAAGGAAAAGCTCATGCTAAAGAGCATATAGAATTTTTAAAACAAATAATGAAACAACATCCCCACAGAAAAATAATCATTATTGAAGATAGGTCTCCAGTTCATAGAGCAAAAAAAGTTGATAGGTTTATAGAAGAAAATATGAATAAAATAAAAATTTATCGATTGCCTTCTTATGCTCCAGAGTTAAATCCCGATGAGCATGTTTGGGAATATTTGAAAGCTTATGAGTTAAAAAATCATCAGGCACAAAATACTAAAGAATTAAGGCACCTTGTTAAAAGAAAAATGCAAAGCATTCAAAGAAACAAACCATTAATACTATCTTTCTTTTAGTGAGATAATGTAACCTATCTCACGCAGTTATCTATAGCTGCTTTTTTTGCAAATTCTGAATGTGGGTCTGAGGCGGTTGTTCCATACCCCCAAACTTACTTCTTCTGGCATTTTAACTAAAAGAACGCGTATGATTTAAACTTTTGTATACCCTAACATATAATTTGGGAATTAGTGCAATTCCGCACTAAACTGCCTCCTTACAATGCATATATCAACTAACATCTTATAAACCTTTTCGTTTCGGTGGTTGAAACGAAATTCCATTTCTTTTACATAAAAAGGATAGTTTTTCTTATTTATTCCATGATATTTGTGGAATCTTTCTTTAGCATAAGCCCAGAAACTTTCAATTCCATTAATATGGTTTTTGCCTTTTACTAAATCTTTCTTATGGTCAATAATATTATGCTTTCCATAAAGCTGTAAGCTGTTATAACTTTTGAATCCATCTGTATAAAAAACACTTCCTTTCTTTGTTTTTTGCTTAATAGCATCCATCAATGTATCTTCTTTAACATCAGGCACAATAATTGTGTGAATCTTGCCTTTTCTCTCGAGAATTCCAAAAGCTATTGCCTTATTGTTAGCACCTCTTCCTCTCTTGCCTTTCCTTCTTCCGCCAAAATAACTTTCATCCAGCTCTAGTTCTCCATTAAGCTTTCTTGCTTCCTTATTGCAGTAATCTGCAATAAGCTTTCTGAATTGCATAAACTTTCTATAAACTACTCCATAACCTAAATCCATTTCATTAGAAGTTTTCTTAGCGGACACTTCTAAATAAAAGTAGTATAGAATTTCCAAATCTTTTCTTAGCTTGATAAGCGAGTAATATTTTTTGCAGTGTTTGCACTTAACTCGCTTATCTTTAAGTTTGTAAAGCCCATATTTGCCACAAAATATGCACTTTCTGCCTAGAAAATACATGTCTGACAACTCTTTTTTCATTAGTATCGTCGTAGTTTAGCCGTTATTTAAGCTTTTTTGGTGCTAAAGTGTATCAATTCCCTATAATTTTATTCTTCCCTCTTTTTCTTAACAAACTTCTTTTATCTCAATAAAATGTCTGTATTTATCTTCAGATTTAACCGCGAATCTAATTTTTATATCTTTGCTAAAATCTGGCATAAATAAAACAGCTGTTTCTGCCTCTCCACCCTCAAAATCAAGGCGGAATTTATATTTTTCAGAAAGTTTTTTCAGTTTTTCAAATTCAGTGGCATCAATAACCTTTCCTATAAACTCTTTTTGAATTCCTTCGCACGAGATTTTTGTGATTATAACCTTAAATCTAGAATCAAGAAGCTCTTTCCACAATTTCTCAGTTGTATAATCTAATAAAGGGGCATAAACATCAACACCTAACCTCCCGCATAATTTTTTTATTCTGCTTCCCTGATAATTGCTTGCAATTCCCCCTACAACTAAAACATCAACCTTACTTTTCTCCACCAGCTTTCTTAAATCCCCCAGCTCTTCATCTTGCCTGCCTTTTGTCTTCTGAATAACTAAAGGCAAGTCTAGCATCTCTGCCTGCTTCTTCAATAATTTCAAATCTGGCTTATGAAACATAAAGCTGTCTATGTTCTCTGGCATCAAGCTCAACAAGCAATCAATCTTCTTCCCGCATTCAATTGCTTTATGCAACGCCAAACAGCTATCTTTCCCACCTGAAAATAAAACTCCTGTTCTCATATATATTCAACTAAATAAATCTTTATAAAGATATTCGATTTAATTTGGTGATGTACTTAAGACATATAATTGCAGAATTATTCCCAGAGATAGCTTGGTTATATGAAAGATTAATGGGAAAAGAATTTGACCGCTATAAAGGCAATAGATTAGTAAATGCCAGAATATGCTCCTCAACACTAGAAACTTCCACAGAATAGGCCAATTAACAACATTTTAAATATTCTCTTATTCTTTTAAGATTATGTCAGAAATGCTCCTAAAGTCGCATTTCTGAACATCCCAAAAATCGGAGATTTTTGATATGCCAATAAACGCACATCCCGAATATATAGCAGCTGAAAAAAAATATCTTGAAGCTAAAAGCGATGAAGAAAAACTTCTCGCCCTAGAAGAAATGATACGCCATGCTCCCTCGCATAAAGGTGGAGAGAATCTAAGAGCGGACTTAAAAGCAAGATACAAAAAACAAAAAGAAAGATTAGAAGAAAAAAAGAAAAAAGGTAAAAAGGGCAAAGAAGGAATACGAAAAGAAGAGATGCAGGCTGTTTTTATTGGACTTACAAACTCTGGAAAATCCTCTTTAATCTCGTGCCTGACAAACGCAAAGCCAATGATAGGGGATTACGAATTTACAACAAAAATGCCGATTCTCGGAACAATGGATTACGAAAATGTAAGAATCCAGCTTATAGACCTGCCTGCAATAGAATCAGAATATACAGACCAGGGAATAATAAACACTGCAGACACGCTACTGGTGATAATTAACCAAACTATAGACTTAAAAAAAATCCTTCCCTTCTTAGAAAGAGCAACTAGCAAAAAAATAGTAATTGTGAATAAAACAGATAAAATAGATGAAAAAGGAAAAAGAAAAATATCTGCATATCTCTCAACAAAAAAATACAACTTTATCCTTGTATCATGCAGAACAAAAGAAAATATTCACGAGTTAAAAAGAAAAATCTGGGAAAGTTTTGACAAAATAAGAATTTACACAAAACAGCCTGGAAAGCCAGCAGACAAAGAGCCTGTAATTCTTGATTCGGGCGCGGAAGTAAGGGATGCTGCAGAAAAAATCTTTCATGGATTCTCGTCCCAAGTCAAAGAAACAACAATCACTGGCCCGTCCTCAAAATTCCCAAATCAGAAAGTCGGGCTTTCCCACAAGCTAAAAGACAGGGATATTGTGGAATTTAAGCTGAGATAAAAATATACATCCCAAAACATATCTTTTTATAAATAAGCAAAACAATATTTTATTCTATGGGGGAAATGAAAACTAGTTGGATTGAAGTTATACTTATGGTGGGTGGTATAATTGCCCTGGTTCTAGGATTTGTTAAAGAAATAGAAGAATCATTGAGGATAACCCTATTAATCGCTTCGCCAAGTATTTTAGCAATTGCATGTCTCTTCAAATTTTTAAATAACCAAGACCAAATAATTGAAAAATTAGCAGAGTTAGAAGAAAAGCTTATAAGAGCAGAAAGTCTAATAGATATAAGAACAAACTTAACCGGTTTAAACAAGAGGTTAGAACAAATTGAACAAAAAAGGATTTTCAGATAAAGATGTTTTAGAAATATTAAAGATAATAGTAGTAATTATAGTGGGGTATATAATAATCAAAGCTCTTCTTACAGCAGTATAACAATCATTCAATATCCCCCTTTGACCTTGCTCTTTCCATATTAACAACTATTGCCTTAAACATTCTCGGCCCCCATACCTTGTATCCGCAACTCTCGCAGAAATCAACAACACTGTCATCTGGAATTTCAACCTTGCAATAAATACACTTCTTCATCTTACCTCTTTTTATTTTTTAAAATAAGAGAAGTGGGTTTTTAAACATTTACATAATTCTGTTCTATTGTCTTCCATACTAATTTGTAAATCTCGCATCATTAAACTGCTCCAATTCTTTCCTATGTTTCTGGAAATATTCCCTCGGCTTCTTCAAAATTCTTATTAATGCGGCAGAAACCGCATTTTTCAAGTCCAATGGGTGTATTTTCTTGGCAAGATAAGCTTTTTCAAATTCCTGGTAACTCTTAAACTCAACATTCCCACCAAATTTAGCTTGCCTTTCTATCTTTAATTTTCCCTCTACAACAAAAATTATATACTTGCAAATCTGCATAACAGGATTATCCTGGATACTCGCTTCAGGGCAATAAGCATTCCCAATTTTTTTCTTTATAGACTGCTCTGAATCATGAACTTTGATGCACGATTCAGGAATGCTGGCAGACATCTTGACGCCAGGCCCTTTCAAGCTAGCCATTAAAGGCATCATCACCTCTATTCTTGGTTTGTATCCTACCTTAGCAAGATACTCTCTCGCAAAAGCCATTATATGCCTCTGGTCAACCCCCCCAAGCTGAATATCAACATCTAAATATTGTTCGTCTAATGCCTGCATTATTGGATATATCACTTCAGATACTTTTGGGTCTTTCATTCTTGTAACCTCGCTTGCAGCCCTTTTAGCTCTTGCTATAGTCGCCATGCTTGAAATTTTCAAAACATCCAGAATATAATCATTCCCTAGCTGATAATCACTTCCCAAAACAAACTATGGCTTCTTTTTCCAAGGAAAAGAAAGTTCAACACACCTCTTATAATATTCCGCCTTCTTATCTATCTGGCTCCACGGAGTTTTCAAATCATCTAAAGCAGCATGAATATCTGCAATAAGAATCTTAGTCTTAATTCCCGCCTCCATAAAATCAAAAATTTTTCCTAAAGTTGCAAAATAACCTATATGAACCGGTCCTGTCGGGGCAATGCCATAATAAGCAATTGGCTGTTTCTTATCAAGAAGCAATTTTCTCAAATCATCCTCTGTTATTAAATCAACTGCATTTCTCGAAGCTAACTCAAACCGGTCAACCATAAAAAAACAAGAAAAATCTGCTTTAATAAGCTTTCTGTCAGCTTATTAATATCCTGCCAGCCAACAAAAAATTATAAATATATTAACATTTATTAATAACTATGAACCCTAAAACCTTGCTCTTGCCAGCTTCATTTACCTCAATATTCATTCTCTTAATTCTTTCTCTAACAATCGAACCAAATTTAACAAAAATAAACCAGCTAAAACAAAATCAGCTTGACAGCTTGATAAAAATTCAAGGACAAATAATAAAGATTCAAGAAAAAAATAAAATAACAATCCTTACATTAAAAGATTCAACAGGAACAATAGAAGCTGTCTTGTTTGACAAAACAAAACTAAACAAACCAGCTGCAAACCAAACAATAGAAGCCATAGGCAAGCTTTCAAAATACAACAACCAGCTTCAAATAAACATTGATAAAATAAAAAATGTTGATTGAAATCACAGCACTCGCACTCGGGATAATCATTGGTACCCTAACAGGCTTATTCCCTGGAATACACATAAATTTAGTAATTGTCTTTCTCTCAACTCTCTTAAGCTACAATCTAGGAATTCCAATTCTATCTTTGATAATATTTATTGTTTCTTTATCAGTAACCCACACATTCCTGGACTTCATCCCAGGAATTTTTCTTGGCTGCCCTGATGAAGATACAGCCCTATCAGTCTTGCCAGGACACCAAATGCTAAAAGAAGGAAAAGGCTACGAAGCAATAATCCATACGCTAAAGGGTTGTTTAACAGGATTATTAATAAGCATCATTCTAACCCCTGTTTTCATTTTCCTTCTCCCAAAATTCTACGAGTTAATTAAGCAATCTATGTTCTTAATACTGGCAATAACCTCTTTATTCCTGATTATTTCTGACGAAAATAAATTTCTCGCTTTCATCATCTTTATGTTTTCTGGATTTTTAGGCATAGCAAGCATGAATCTTCCAATTCAGCAGCCGCTTCTCCCCTTGTTAACAGGATTATTTGGCTGCTCAACACTAATCACAAGCATCTCAAAAAAAGTTGAAATCCCAAAACAAGAAATTTCGAAGCCATTTTCAAGAAAAAATTTTAAAACAATCTTGGCAAGCGTCTTTGTCTCTCCATTATGCAGTTTTCTTCCAGGTATTGGCTCCAATCAAGCAGCAATAATCTCTTACGAAATCTTAAGAAAAATAGAAAAACAAGATTTTTTATTTTTAATAGGAAGCATAAACACAATTATAATGTCTCTCTCGTTTGTAACATTATACGCAATAAATAAAGCAAGAACAGGCTCTGCTGTTTTCATAGGACAACTAACTCCTCTTTCTCCAAAAATTCTTTTAATAATTCTCTCGACAATTCTTGCTTCAGGAATTCTCGCAAGCTTCTCAACATTATTTTTTGCAAAAATATTTGCAAAGCACATAACAAAATTCAGCTATGCAAAAATCAGCATTATAGTTTTGCTATTTATATTTGCCCTTGTCTTAATAATTTCAAAGCCATTGGGAATTTTAGTCTTATTCTCCTCAACCCTTCTCGGCTTGACAGCAATTCAATTCAATGTAAGAAGAACACAGCTTATGGGCTGCCTGATTCTGCCTGCAATTTTCTTTGTGTTTTAAAACCATCTTGCAAGAGCTTCCTGTTTTTCAGTTTCCTTGCCAAAAACACCCTCTATCTGTTTTTTTGTCAAGTCCAAACTCTGCTTCAGGTATTCAGGAACATCATATTTTTCTGCAAGCTGGATTGCGGGCTCTAAATACTTTATAATACTCCCTTCTGAAATTGTAAAAATAATCTTCCCATTGCATTTAACACAAGTTCCCTGCAGCGGCGGCCTTCTATATTTTGAATTGCAATTAACGCACCTAAACTCCTGTGTAGAAAACTTTCTCAAATTGCCCCTTATATCTCTGATAAAATGCCTTTCAATAACAAGTCTTGCAACATCTCTCGCATCAACGCTTCTCGCCTTCTCAACAAGCTCCATTTGCTTCTGCACCTTCTCCTGCATTGTCACCAGCCTCTTATAAGTAGAACATGTATATCCTTCATTGATGTCATTTGTATCATGATTAAAACCAAGATTTTTAAATTCCTCGTTTCCCCCAATCCTGCTCTTCAAAGTCTCTGCCTTAACCTCATAAGCGGGTTTGTTTTGCTCAGCAGCCAAATACATTTCAAGAGGATATTTCCACGAAACATCTAAATCAAAAATCATATCATCTACCTCTCCAGCCCTTATTCTTGCATTTAAAACTAGCGGGGCATCCTGCGTCCCTCCCCTATGAATTGGCAGATACTCTCTTGAAAAATTAATAAGCATGTCTAAAAGCAGCATAACCGCAGCCTCATCACCATCACAATCCCTTCTCATAGCAGCATGCATATATGGTGAAGCCAATAAACCCTGCGTCTTGCTAAAGCCAATTATTCTCCCAACAACACACGCGCAATTATGTGGCGCAATGCAAGCAACTAAATGTCCAATTAAATCTTCTTTTTTCTTAAGATTGTAAAAAGACTTTAAACTATAAAACCTAGTTAAAAGAGAGTCAACAAAACCAGCTATATTCATAAAAACATCTTCTGCTTTCTCGTCAAGTGTATCTGGACAAGAAGGCAGGATTATGTCATGTGGGAAAATTTCTAAAACCTGGTCGTTATTCTCTAAGACTTTTCCGTGAATATCTTTAACGTATCCTAATTTCTTTAATTTCTCAACATTAACCCCAATTTCTTTAGCCTTAAAATGAGTGATTGGAATTTCAGTTGCATCATACCTTATTGTCCCGTCTTTGTTAACATGTAGATTAAAACTTGCCCTTAAAACCCCCTTTGCAAGATGTTCTGGAATATGGTTTCCAGAAGAAGTGCCCCTGACCCCCTTTATCAAAGCTGGAATTTCTGTCTTCATAATCCCTAATTTCTTGGCTGCGCTCTCCAAATAATGCTTGATATCAACCCTCTTGTTAGAATAGCTCTGCCCCTTTACATGGCTGGGGCATTTTTCTCCCAAGAACTTCTGCCCGCATTCAGGACAATAGCCTCTTCTGCTTGTTGAATTATTGCAAAGTTCGCATTTTGGGTAAACTGTTTCATGCTCACACTTTTCACAAAGATAATTTGGAAAATCGGCTTTGACGCTTCCAGCGTTTAAAGCCTCTTGAACACTTCTCAACCTACCCCCTTCATCTCCAACAGGAAAGAGAACGTGGGGGCTTCCAATAAGCTTTCTTAATTTTGCCTTTTCAGGCCGCCCCATTCTTGCGCCAATAAAAGTTCCAGCCAAATCCCTTATCCGAATCCCGGAAAGCAGATTGATAATTTTTAAAATGCTTGACTTATCATCGATTTCTTCCAGCCTCTCAATAATTCTTTTTGTTTCTTCTTTCAAGCTGCTAGAATCAATTCCTAAATTTGCCAGCAGAGCAATGCTAGTTTCCTTGTCAAGAATAACATTCTCAACAACAACGCAATGTTCAGCCCCTAAAATCTCCAGAGCCCTCTTACCAACAGCAAATTTTTCTTTTTCAGTTGTGTTATACGGAAAAATCAGCTTTTCTTCAAACTTAGAGTGTAAAATCCAGTCCAGCAAAGCTGTAAGCTGGTTATAGCTTATCTGCGACCAATAAAAAATATAATCTGGATGCAATGGCAAATCCTGCTTGCATAATTCTAAGGCCTTGTCAAGATTAATCTCATTAATCTTAGTTCCTTGCTCATCAAGTTCTGCTCTCCAATATTCTTCGCAATAGCCCGCGGGTGCAAGCGGAAAATTTCTATTTAAAAAATCCCCATACGGAACAAGCATATCCCCTAAATATAAAATCTCCTGGGTATTCTTATACTCCTTAACAGCCTCGTTAAAATCTTTTAATTTTTTTACATTCCCATTAAAAAGCTTCACAATTGGTCCTTCAATACTATCACAACTTGTGATTGCGGCACCCTTTGTCGGTTTTTCTGTTTTCAATTGGGTTCCAATGGCAACAAAACCATTTAATATAGCCATTGTTGCCGGATGTATTGCTAATGCAGAATACCCGCTTGTTCTTGTTCTGCCATATCTTAGTCTAAAGCCACCTGAATAAGATGGATGCCCAAAAACCGGCCTTCCTGCAACTAAATCCTGAATATAAACCCCTTTCTTTTCTTCTTTGCTTGTTCTTTTCTTTTGCAAATCAACAAACTGTTTTAAAAAATCCCAATCGCTCAGCTTAAATCCCCTCTCCCTCAGCTTTGTTACTATTTTCAAAATTTTCGGCGCTTTCAAAGAAAGCCCTTCGGCAAGTACAAGGCAAAAGCCGCTTCTCAAAAAATTTGTTTCAATTCTTTCCAAATCCTTGTAATTGCTTGCCTCTTTTTCCTCGCTTGGCTCTCCTGTAACCATTATCGGAATATTTCTTGCAATAATTTCTATTTCCTCAGGTGTTGGCAAATATTGCAAATTAGTAATTCTTTCATGATAATCATAAAGTTCTGCAACTGTCCTTTTAACCTCTTCTTCAACAGGATCATATTTAGCATATCCAAAAGCCTCTCTTAGATAATCAATTATAACTAAAGAAAAAGCACCCGCTGTCCCTCCGGCAGATCTAATCGGACCGGAATAATAGGCAGCAAAAAAATCTTTTCCATCTCTTGTTTTCTTAAGCTTGATATTTGTAAAGCCTTCTATCGGCGAGCTGACAACGCCAAGAGTCGTATAAGCAAGTCCAAATCTCACCCCTGCCTCAATTGCCTCTAAATGTGTCTTGAACTTACAAAATCTTTCTTTAGCTATTTCTTCTGCAATTTTCAGGCAAACAGAGGGGTCCAGAGCCCCATACTCCTTCTCTAATTCTAAAATTCTCTTGACAATCCTCTGGTCATTAACTTGTGGGTAAACGCTGCTTATCAATCCCACAACCTTCTCTGCAAGAGTTTTTGCTATTGGGATTTCAACCTTTGCAATAGGATCAAACCCTTTGCCTTTAGCCTCTTCTGCAACAGCATAAGCTTGCAAAACCTGCTTTTCTATCTCCTTGAAATATTGGTGCATTATGCCTCTTCTCCTGAAAAATCCAAAACTTTTATCGAGCGTGTTTTAAGGTTCAGCAAAGGAATCTTACATGGGTCGGGCACATGCCCTACTTTTTCCTGGAAAGCTGTTCTTCCCTGCCAGCATGAAGCAGAAATAACAATAACATCTTTGTAATGCGAAACGCCTGATTTGTGTATGTGTCCTGAAACAAAAATATCTGGAATATTTTTAATTATCATAGGGTCTTCATTATGTGGAAAAAGAAGTGTGGAAGAATGTGTTGGGGCAAGATGCCTCCGCTTAAACAAGAAGCTTGTCAGCATTTCAGGTTTCTGATATGCCTGGTTAATTCTTAAAGAATCGATATTATTAGCGTAATAATCAAAACTATAGCCGTGATACATCATAACATTGAACCCTGGGAAATCTTTCCTGGCAGCAATATTAACTATGCTGGGATTTGTAGTGATTATAAGGTTTTTCAATTCATATAACTTCTCTGCATACTTTAAATCTAACAATGGCTGCGGCTCAACCATCCTTAAAGAATCGTGGTTTCCAGCACAAACAACAATCTTAACATCTTTTTTAATCTTTGAAAGCAGTTCAGCAACCCGGTCATATTGTTCTTTTATGGTCTTGATATTTAATTCATATTCCTGCCCCGGATAAATTCCGGCACCGTCAACTAAATCCCCTACAACAAACAGATACTTCACTTTTTCTGATTCCTGTTTATGATTATGCTTACCATTAATCCAATCGATAAATTTTAAAAAATTGTCTTCAAGAAACTTATTGCTTCCAACATGCAAATCTGAAGTAAACAAAGCAAGCTCTTCGACCGGGCTTCTTTTTTTCTCGCTTAAAGCCAAATCAGGGTAAATAATATCGTTGATAAAAAGCATCTCCCTGCTGCCAGAACATTTCACAAGAATGATGTCGTCTAAAATAACCTCTTTAGCAACTTCGTAAACTTCTTTTTTATTCTGATTGGCTAAAAACACGCTTCTTCCGGTTAAATCCTCTATTTCAAGCATTATGTTTTTATTTTTAGTTATTCTCTTGTCAACAACCATCCCTATAACAGAAATGCTCTGCCTGTTCCCTGAAATTCTGTCTATAGAAACTAAATTTTCAGACTCTGCCCTTGACTGCAGAATCTTTGATATTTCCATAAACCTCGAACGAAAATGCTTAACAAAATCGCCTACCACGATTTTTCTGGCTGGAAAAACCCATGAAGAAACAATCCTAGCGTTTGGCTCTATCAATTCATAATCCCTCTGCTCAAATCTCCCCCCATTTTTTCTCTCTTCAGTTACATATATTGCCTCGTTTATTGTTTTCTTATTGACAATTTTAACAGGCAGATTTCCCAATCTTTCGACTATTAAAGAAATTTTTGTTAAATCATTAAAACTTATTAAAAATTCTAATGCCTCGCTGTCTAAAAGTATTCCCTTTTTTAAGCATTGTTGTAATATTTGTTCCTTCATTTTTGAAGCTGCCACGAGATTAGAGAATTGTGGCCCTTCTCAAATATCAAAAACCAGAGGTTTTTGACTACTTCAAAATCTAAAGATTTTGATGGTGCTCAAGAGCTTTGCTCTTGACATGCTCAGAAATTCGGCATAAGTGAGAATTTCTGACATTTGGTTATACAAATCCTAAGGATTCGTTAACTATTTTTTTTGCCTTTTCAATTATTTGCCTTGAAATAGCAAGTCTTATCTCCCTTGTTTTACCATACCTCCCTTTGCTTATTACGCTAGCGTTAATCAGGCCAAGCATATCAAACTCACTTATAATATCCCCAATTCTTCTTTGAGTCAGCATCTCCATCCTCGCTCTCTTGCAAACATCTTGATAAACCTGATAAACTTCACCTGTAAAGAACCTCTCCTTATTCTTTTCAGAAAGCTGGATTATAGCAACCAGAACAGCCTGAAATTGTTTTGGTTCTGTCTCTATAATTGTTAAAATCTTGTCTTTCTCAATCTTTTCATTTGCCTGGTCTATGTATCTTAAGCTGATTTTATTTAAATTGTCTCTTTCTGTCAGCTCGCCAGCAACCCTTAACAAGTCTAATGCCCTTCTAGCATCGCCGTGCTCTCTTGCAGCTATAGCAGCACACTTAGCAATAACTCCCTCGCCAACAACGCTTTTTTTAAAGGCAATCTCTGCCCTATTTTTTAAAATATCTTGTAATTGAAGAGCATTATATGGTGGGAAAATAATTTCCTCCTCGCTTAAACTGCTTCTCACCCGGGGGTCAATGTTGTCTAAAAACGTGACGTCATTGCTTATTCCTATGACACTCAATTGAGTTTTAGACAGCTCTGTATTTATCCTCATTAAATTATACAAAAAGCTGTCAGACATTTTCTTTACAATCTGGTCAATCTCGTCTAAAACAAGAATAATAAGCTGCTTTTCTTTCTCAATAACCTCTATGAACTTATTATAAACCTGGTCTGTTGGAAGCCCTGTTGCCGGAACCTCCTGTCCAAACTTTTTGATAAGCTCTGCCAAAATCCTATACTCTGTATCAGCAACCTTTCTCAGTTTGCAATTAAGATATTCTATCCTTAAAGGAGATTTGTCTTTTCGCTTCAAAAGTTCTTCTTTAAGATATTGTATGGAAAGTGTTTTTCCTGTTCCAGTATTCCCATAAACAAACAAATTGCTTGTTTTCTCCTGCCTTAAAGCAGGCGCAAGAATAGAAGCAATCTGTTCTATTTCCTTATCTCTATGGGGTATAGTTTGGGGTGTGTAATTGCTCTGTAGGACATACTTATCTTTAAAGATACTATCACCCATAAACGAATCAAATATTTTTTGAACCTTCATTTTCCTCTTTTAAATTCTTGTTCTGCTTCTCTTGGAAGAAGAAGGTGTATATAAGTTTTAGTGGTTTGAAAACAATGTATTTTAAAGAAATTTTTAATAGAAAAAATCCAACTTCTCGTCTATAAATTAAAAAAATTAAATTCTAAGAATAAAGAAGTTGTATCTACAATAAAGGTGAGACACCCCAATTTCCTATGGAAACATGTTTCTATAGGCACATAACTTAGATAAAATAATTGTAAATTCTGTTAAAATATATAACCAATCTCAATAACTTAGAATTAATAATATTTATTTATTGTATATTATAAACGGGTATTGACCCCAGAGCAAGCTCTGGACACCAAATCACCACTTCCCCACAGCAAGCTGTGGGGTATTACGATAAATAAATAAAAAAGATATAATATAATATATTTATTATAATATATATAATATATAATATAAATATTTATAAATAAAAAATTTAAAACAAACTACCCAATTCCTTTATAAATCTTACTAAAAAATCTCCAAGCGAAACAATAGGGTCACTCACCCCCAATTTTTCATTATTTTAAAGTATAATTTAAACCAAACACACCATAATTATAAATTCTTCTAATTTATACTACTCCTTCCCAATAAAATAAAAATTCAAATATACTATTTTGTATAGAAAAGTTTATAAACAACTTACTTATATTTTCTAGTATGGTGGGTGATAAAAAACCATTAAAAGACTTTGTTGGAAGGCTAATTGTTACAAAAGAAGGTAAAAGATTAGGCTTCGTAAAGGATATAACTTTTGAAGCAAGAACAGGGGAATTAATACATGTAGTATTAAAAGACCCAACAGTATACACAAAAAACCTTAATTTAGAGAAGTCTAAAGAAGGTGAGATACTAGTTCCGTATAATTCAATAGTTGCTATAGGGGATTTCATAGTTGTTTCTGAAGAAGATCTGTTATAATTAAAATGAGATTTATAGGTTTTAGTCTTGAAAAAATAAGTATTGAAAAAAAATCAGAAATTAGAGAAAAATATAATGTTAATTCTAATATTGATATTAAAAGCGTGGAGAAAGGCAAGGTTGATATTGTAAAAAACAAAGAAGTTTATATTTTTAAGTTTGGCTTTACAATTTTATTTGAGCCAGATTATGCGTCTTTAGAACTTCAAGGGAGCGTTGCTATGTTATTTGAGCCATCAGAAGCAAAAAATATACTAAAGGACTGGAAAAAGAAAAAAATAGACAACACCATAAGAATCCCGCTTTTTAACATGATAATGAATAAATGTAATATCAAAGCACTAAAATATGAAGAAGACCTTAATCTGCCAGCACATTTACCCTTTCCAACAGTAAGAGCAGAAGACGAAACAAACAAGGCAGGCTATGTCTAACAATTTTGTATTTCTCAACAATAAAAACCCCAATTTCAATCTTTTAATTATGGACAACTCCCTTAATTAGAGCACATGTATAGGGAATTCTCCAGATAGAGAATTCTGAAACAAAAGTGTTGCGATTAATAGAATTCTCTATAACCAAGTAATTCTATAATTTAATACATCATTCACCTTATGTCAAATTTAGAACCCCCAAATTGTGCAATAACAACCAATTACCAATAAGTAATAAATCCTTAGCTTTTTAAACAAGTCTAACAATACTTAATCATGAAAAAATTCGAGCTTTTAGCCCCCATAGGAGACTTTCCAAGCTTAATTGCAGCCATACAGGCGGGCGCAGATGCAGTTTATTTTGGCTTAAAAGAATTTAATATGCGAGACTCTGCCAAAAACTTCAAAATCAGCGATTTAACTAGAATAAACACGCTTTGTGGAAAGAAAACAAAAAAATATCTTACTTTAAACACAATAATTTATGATAACGAGCTTAAAAAAATAGAAAAAATAATGAAAAGAATCAAAAACAAAGTTGATGCTGTTATTTGCTGGGATTTAGCTGTAATTCAGCTATGTAAAAAATATAAAATTCCAATACACATTTCAACACAAGCATCTGTTGCAAACTCTGAAACTGCAAGATTCTACAAATCTTTGGGAGCAGAAAGAATAATTCTCGCAAGAGAGCTTAATTTAAAACAAACAAAGAAAATTTCAAAAATTATTCCGATTGAATGTTTTATACACGGCGCAATGTGCGTTTCTATTTCAGGGAGATGCTTTACTTCCCAATTCCTTCAAAACAAATCAGCAAACAGAGGACAATGCACACACCCATGCAGAAGATTTTACAACATAAAAGACAGGGACGGCTACGAGTTAAAACTAGAAAATAACAGAGTTATGTCTGCAAAAGATCTCTGCTGCCTGCCATTTATAAAAAAACTAAAACAGGCAGGCATAACAACATTTAAAATAGAGGGTAGGGGCAGAAATCCCGAGTATGTTTATACAACAACTCAAATCTATAGAAACGCCCTAGACAAGAAATTATCAAATCAGGAAATAAAACAAAGCCTGGAACAGCTAAAAAAAGTCTATAATCGCGGATTTTCATCTGGCTTCTACCTCAACCCTCCAACATCGGATGATTTTTCAAAAACAGAACACGGAGAATCTAAAGAAAAAAAAGAGTTTATTGGAAAAATAGATAAATACTGGCCAAATATCAAAGTAGCAGCAATTAAAATCAAATCAGGAAATTTAAATTTAGGAGATGAAGTTTATATCATTGGAGATAAAACAGGCATAATCAGGACAAAAATCACAAGCATAGAACTAAACAAAAAACAAATCAAACAAGTAAAAAAAAGCCAGTTTGTAGGGCTAAAACTCCCCCCATGCAAAAAAGGCGATGATTTATATTTAATAAAAAAGAAATAACACTATCAGAATATATTTTCCACTATAATCTTTCTTAAATATTTTAGATACTTCTATTATTACTATGCGCAAGATTGACTGGGATTTAACATATAGGAAACTCCAGGAATTAAAATCAAGAGATGAGAATAATAAAGGTATGCAACCAGAAGCTTTTCTAGACACTATAACCAGACTACACGAATCAGAGGTCCAAGACGAAGAAATCTGGAATCTTTATTACAATAAATTTAATTATTCTTATTACCTCGAAGCCCTTGAGCTAAAACCAAACCCCTTTAGCAGATAAAACCCTGAACGCAATAAAATTTATAAACTCCCTAATATTAAACTTGTTATAAATTTCATTAAAAAGAATTAAAATGATAAGTTTAGTTGAAATCGGGCTTATTTTAATAATGCTTGCGTGGTTCATCCAACTAGTTTTTCTTTTTAAAAACAAACGCGAAATCCAGCCGCTTTTTATTCTTGCTTATATGCTTGGAGTCTTGCTTCTTGTGTATGAAAGCTGGAAAACAAACGGCATTTCAGCTTCAAAATACGAAATAATAACCTTAATAGCAGCTTTAATTGTTCTTATAAAAGTCTTGAAGAAATAACGCTTTATTTCTTCCCCAACTCCCCTAACCTACCAAAGCTTCAAAAATTTTCGATTTCTGATAGCTATCGGAATTTTTTCAAAATTCCAAAGTCATAAACCTTATCACCAATAATAAAGACTTCAAAATCAGAAAAATCTAACATATCATACTCTTTCTTATTGTTAACAATGTCGCTTCCAACTGTCAGCGGAAAAAAACTAGGAAGAACATAAATTTCCTTTCCTTTAATCCTGCCTTTCAAGAAACACTTAAACACCTCTCTTTTTCTACCTTCTTCTAATCTTACAGCAGGATGCCTGTGCCCTAAGAATATTTTTTTAATTTTCTTCACGCTGAGATATTTTTTCAGATTCTTATGCCCATGGCAAAACAACATATCCCCCAAAACATAATAATCAACAATTTCTAATTTTCTTTTATACGCAATTGGCTCTAGTATATTGTCATGATTTCCCCTAACCAATACAATCTTATCGGCTTTTTCAGCAAAATAATCTAATAAATATATTGTTTCTTCCCATTCTTGCTGCGAAATTATGCCAAACTCATGCTTCAAATCTCCTAAAATCACAATTTCTTTAATTTTTTTCTTTTCTTTTCCAAGTTTCTTAAAAATTTCATCAAACTCTTTCTTCATTTCCTTAAACTGGCTTCTTGGAAGCAAGATTCCCATTTTATTTAAGGCTTCTTCATATCCAATGTGTATGTCAGCAACTACCAAAACCTCATAATCCTCTAAATATGCAACTTTGTTCAGAAGTTTCATTTTCCCACCCCCACAATCCTTCCAGTGTGCAGCTTATGCATCCTTTTTAAGAAATTTATTTTATCTTCAATTTTAAGCAAGTCAGAGTGTGCCTGCAAAATAAGATTTAAACTAAACGGGCTTGGCAAACCAACCTCTATTTTTTTAACTTCAACATCTCCTTCTTTCACCCAATCCAAAACTTTTCTTGCAGCTTCAACATCCATCAAATCTTCTAAAACCTCTCTTCTTGCCTCTCTCAATATAGGAAAATTCTTGCTTAGTTTTTTAACAAGCAGTAATATCATATGAGAAGAAACTTGCTGCCTCCCAACGCTCTTTCTTCTTCCCTTATAGCTTCTTAAAATCATCAAAGAACGGGCAGCGCAATGCCTGAATCTCCGTCCAAGAATCTCTGTTTTCTCGATAGCATCCTGCAAAATCTCTCTTAAATTCTTAGAATTCAAAAAATTAAATGCTTTTTCAATCTGCATCTGGCTGAAACTAGATAAATAGAACCCATTGTCATTAATTCCAATCTCAACATCTCTGCCCCCATTTCTCGCAACTAAATAAGCAAGGCCTCTTGATAAAGCATCATTGACTCTTCTGCCATAAAGACTGTGAAAAACAGCAAAATATCTGCCCCCATCTTTAAAACACTCAATTAAAATCTTCTTTTCATGTGGAATTTCAGAAAAATCAAACTGCTCTTTAAAATAATTATAAATTATTCTTGCTTCATTCTCACTTATGTATAAATATTCTTTAATAAACTCTAAAATTTCTTCCTCACCCACCTTTTTCTTTAATTTCTCTCCCATAAGCTTCCTAAATCTCCCAATTTCAAGCGCAGAATCAAATGAAAGGGGCAACACTTCAGAAAACCAAGAAGGAATTGTCGGAGCTTTATGAACACCCGCCTTAACATAAGCTTTCATACCCCTTGTGTAAAGAAATTCATATCTCCTTCCTCCAAGGACAAACACATCTCCCGATTTTAATCTCTCTAAAAAAGCATCGTCTATCATCCCAACCCTTTCATTTCTCCTGTCTCCAGCAGAAATTACAACATCAGCAAAACTTTCTTCAGGAATTGTTCCGATATTTGTCATATAAATCACTCTTGCAAGCTTGCCTTTCTTGCCAATCTGACGTGTTTCCTTGTCATACCAGACTTTAGCATAAACATTTCTTGATTCTAAAGCATACTCTCCAGCCAAATAGCTGATAACATCAAGAAAATCCTCCCTATTCAAATCCTTATAACAATAACTCTTCCTCACAACCCCCAGCAGCTCATCTATATTCCACACCTTATGAATTGCCATGCCATAAATTTGCTGGCTGAGAACATCCAAACAATTCTTAGGAATTCTAATCTTATCAATCTTTCTTTCTATGCTTTCTTTCAATAAAACCGAGCATTCAACTAAATCATCTCTATCTAAAACAATAAATCTTCCCTTAGCTGTATCATGAAGCTTATGCCCTGCCCTACCAATTCTCTGCAGTGCCCTTGAACTCGCCTTAGGGCTTCCAAGAAGAATAACCAAGTCAATATAACCAATATCAATTCCAAGCTCCAGGCTTGTAGATGTAACCACAACTTTCAACTTTCCATCTCTTAAGCCCTGTTCAATCTGAAATCTATGCTCCTTGCTTAAAGAAGAGTGATGTGCCCCGATATTCTCTGTGTAATTTGTAGGGTATTTTTCTTTTAAATGATGCACAACTCTTTCTGTTGCAGCTCTTGTATTAGTGAATATAAGCGTTGTCTTGTGCTCCTGAATCAACTTATCTATCAGTTTATACATTTCTTCCTGCATTTCCTCTACCCCCACATCAATTAAATCTTTCAATGGGCTTACAACTTTAATATCAAGCTTTTTGTTAAAATTAACATCAGCAATCTCGCAGCTTCTTTCCCTTTCGTTTCCAACCAAAAAGCCCGCAACCTCCTCAAGCGGAGAGACTGTAGCAGATAAGCCAACTCTAACAGGCTTTATCACACTCATCTCCTCTAATCTCTCTAAACTTAAGGATAAGTGAACGCCCCGCTTATTAGCAAGCGCATGAATCTCGTCAACAATAACAAACTCAACTGCCTTAAAATAATTAGAAAACTTAATTGAATTAAGTATAATCGCAAGTGTCTCTGGTGTTGTAACAAGTATATGCGGAGATTTAGCAAGCATTTTCTGTCTTTCACTTGTTGTTGTATCCCCTGTCCTCAACCCAACTCTTATTTCCTGCAGCTCAACCCCATCTTTTTTAGCAATTTCCTTAATTTCTTCAAGCGGGCGTAATAGATTAAAAAAAATGTCGTTGCTTAAGGCCTTAAGAGGCGAGCAATAAACAGCATAAACCTTCTCCTCAAGCTCTTTTTTCCTGGCAAGCGAGACAAGATAGTTTAAAATAGAAAGAAAAGCAGTAAGTGTTTTAGTCCCTCCAGTAGGCGCAGATATTAATATGTTTTTCCTGTCATGTATTGGCATAACCCCATAAAGCTGTGGAAGAGAAAATTCTTTAAACTTAGAAAAAAACCATTTTCTAGCAAGTTCATCTAAAATCCCATTTAGCTCTTCCTGCCCCAACAACCTTGCCTTATTTAATTTAATTTCCATGTAATTTACAAGACACTAATATTTATAAAGCTCTTTTTAATACTTTTGACATGCTTCAAGGAATAATCTCTTATCTATTTTTGGGAATTGACTTAGTCGAACAAGAAGAAATGTATCAAAGAGAATCAGATGATATTTCTGCTTCTTTAAGAGCCCAAGCAATACATGCTTTACGGGTAAAAGGCAGTCGCCATGTTTCTGAGCAAAGATATAATCAATTTATGGGATTGGTAAATGCCAATTCTGTTACTTCTTTCATTCCCTCACTCAAGCAAGCCTTAGAAAGCCAAGGGGTTAGAATTTCTGATTCTAAACTAATAAACCTCTTAGACGAACAACAATAGATTTATCTTCTCCAAAACAATTAAACAATATCAACAAGCCGCAGAATAAGTTGCAAAAAATCGTTCAGCTTCGCTCATCTCTTCAACTCCAACTCGGCTTCCTTGACTAGGATTTAGTAACCCATTCAAACATCTAAGGTATAGCTGAACTTTTTCATGATATTCCCCAAAATCAACACCCAATCTTTTCATCACTTCGTCAAGACCAAAATACCTTTCTGCCCCACTTATGCAAGCATTAGCCTCTTTAGTTTTCCCTTCTTTTAGGGGGGCATACGCCCCAGAACTAACAAGGATGTCTGTTAAATAAGCATCCAAACTTGAAATAATTTCAACCCCCTTTCTTAAAATAGGCTCATCATCTTTACAAAGAGGTTCCTTATTCTTTCCCCTATTAAGAGCAGCAGCCACTCTGCTAGAGATCATAGCATCAACCCATCCATTTGTAAAGTACCGGTATCCCATAGGAGTTGAAGTTACCATCTTATATCTTAGCCAATCTAGTTTAAATAAATTATTGTAAGCTATGTGTAAATATTAATGCTTAACCTTTAGTTTCTTAAGCAATGTATCGGCTGTGCCGATATAGTAAATAACCCTTTGTTTAACCTTTCCGTTTTCTAATTTGCTTTCAACTACATAATAATACTGCTTTCCTCGAATCATCTTTTTTCTTATGAATGCCATGTATATATTTGTATAATCTAAGTT
>Ga0209541_10006042_pt1 | contig 20831 bp, 17 predicted proteins | sample RifCSPlowO2_01_FD_184027 | JGI IMG/M metagenome (GOLD analysis project Ga0209541, IMG submission 184027) | Groundwater microbial communities from Rifle, Colorado - Rifle CSP2_plank lowO2_0.1 (SPAdes) (version 2) | ecosystem: Environmental > Aquatic > Deep subsurface > Groundwater | place... | reverse complement strand
CAACATCTTCAGCCGAGAGGAAAGCACTTCAGCAGACTCCCTTGTATTTGTGAATATCAATACTGACTCCTTGTTTTTTGCGAGCTCCCAAATTTTTCCAACCCTGGCTGCAGCAGGCTTTGGCAGCGACATGTTTTCTGTGATCTCTGCATACTCCTTTTTGTATGTGGGTGATTCAACAACAACATTTATTTTTTTGCCTCCAGAAACATCGATTATTTCAATTGGTTTTCCACCGGTCAAAAACTTTGAAACCTCGCCTCTGCTGCCTACGGTGGCTGAAAGGCCAATGATTTGAAACTCTTTTCCAATAAGGTTTCTCAATCTCTCGAGACCAATCGATAGCTGGACACCCCTTTTGCTGCCTACAAGTTCGTGGATTTCATCGACGATTACATATCTTATGTTTTTCAGGTGCTCGCGCATTACTTTACCTACAAGGATTGATTGCAAAGTTTCTGGTGTGGAAATTAGGATGTCTGGTGGGTTGGCAGCTTGTTTTGATCGCTCATATTGTGTGGTGTCGCCGTGCCTGACAGAAATGTCGAGATTAAGCTTAGATGCCCACCAAAATAGCCTGTCGAGAAGGTTCCTGTTCAACGCCCTGAGTGGGGTGATGTAGAGCGCGGAAATTGGATTGTGTTGTTCTATGAGAAGCTTGTCAAAGATAGGGAGCATAGCTGTCTCAGTCTTGCCGCTACCTGTGGAGGCCAAGATAAGGACATTGTTTCCCTTTGATATTTTTGGGATTGCCTGTAGTTGGATAGGCGTTGGGCTGTCAAAACGTTCTTTTACTGCTTTTCTAAGCTCGGGGGAAAGGTTCTCGAAGACCATATACGCAAGGATAACAATGTTATACTTTTCTAAATGCGTTTGTGTTTTAACACAATATACTCCTCTACCCACTTAATATTATAGTAAAATAATAAATAGCTGCTATGGGGCCCCTTTATATTTTATTGTTAGCTGCAATAGCATTTTTGGTTGTTTTGTCTGGTTGCACCAATAACCGCTTGCTCGGGCAACCAACCTTAGTATTGGCCAATGGAACAGTGATCACGCAAAATTCTTCACTTGAAATTTCCAATCCTGTAAACCAGACACTTGTCTTAGAATATTCAAATGACAATGCACAGTGGAAACAACTGTACAAAAACCAGCATATAGGAGGCACCACAACCATAAACATCGACACCAATGGCATAGAAGATGGCGAATATTTTTTAAGACTGTTTGGATCAACGGCCAATTCAAGCGGCACAAAAACAGTGATCATTTCTAACCCGCCAAAATTTGATTTAGAATATAACCTGACAATGGAGAATAAAACTTTGTTTTTGGAAGCAAGAACAGAAGATGTTTCTGGGAAAATAGCTTCAGGCTCGTGGTCGATTTCTGGCAACCTTTCTACAAAGGAAACAGTAAAAATCCCATATTCTGGACAAAACCTAACAATAAGCTTTTTAGGGAAAAACAAGTATGGACTGGAACACTCGTCTTCGATTACTGTCAATAGCAGTGTTCTAGATTCAATGGAATATTGCCTCGTCAAGGACTTTGTATTAAAAACAGAGGGCTTCGCCGCCTATGAATACAAAAAAGTGACCTTTGACTTCGAGAAGATAAAAACAGTTGTCTCACCAATTGAGAGGTCGGTCCCTGTTTTAGGTCAGGTGGTCCAGACAGGTGGTGTGGGCAATATAGCACTAGGTTATGGTGTCGAACTTGTTGGGTCATACTATGGCAACCTTAGCAGGTGCAGCAGCGGGCAGTTTGTAAAAGGTACAAGGACATTCCACGATTATGGGAACCGTATAGGGTGGTATGATAACAACTACCCAAAAAAACCAAGCTCGGGTGCTGGGTGTTCACAACAAGGAAGCGCATATTGTGACGATGATTACTCCATACATGCAACCGAGAAATCGCCTGTAATAGAAGCTGATAACAGGACAATACACTGGTACGATGTACCCAATATAATGATGCCCATGAGCTTTCTCCCAACAACAATCAATCAGACGTTCATCTCTTTCATAAAAGGAGATAATGGTTACTGTTGGATAAAATGGGTCCTAGAAGGCGAGTATGATAGTGGTCTTGTCGAGAAGATACCTTTGGCTGCTATCCAAGTTGATAGGTCGTGTTTTGTGGATAATTTACCCATTTTATTGGAATAGATGTGAAAGAGGTACAAAAGAAGACATAAAAGTATTTGGAGTTTATAAAAACTTCAAGAAACAATTTAAAGACTATTATAAGCTTTAAAAAGCCTAAAACGATTGTTTCATAGGATGGTATATTGGCTTGAAATTGTTTCACATAAGGAATATATACCCCGTGAAACAATTAGTTATCAACCGTGCTTGAACGAATCTATAGAATATTCAAGTACATCGGCCGGAAGTTCAATCAGCAATTAAGAAATGGATTAAACAACCGGTTCAAAAATTGGAGGAATTAAAAAATATGAATATAAAACAAATTTTAGCAGGCGGTCTAGCAGCAGTCATGGCCGGTGCTACAATGGGTATAGGCGCATTTGGCGCAGCAGATCTAACATCATATCCTGACCCATTCGTAAGCGCAGACGGAACACCAAACTTTTTGCTAGTAGCCGGTGAAGCAGCATCACCAGCAGATGTGATAGGTTCTGTGGATATCGCAGCATCTTTGTCTGGAACATCAGCAAGCGTAACATCCGGTGGTGGAACAACAACATCTGGTGGATCAACAATCTCGGGTGGTGACAAAGTAAAAGTTGAAACATCATCTGACAAATTGAATCTAGGAGATCCAATAACTACAGTCAGAGCAACATCAATCACAAAAACCGATTTAGCAAATACATTAAAAGACGGCACATATGTAAACAGGGAAGGTACATCCTACACATTTACCCAATCAGTCGCACTAAGAACAGGCATAATGAACTTTACACACTTCAAGGACAGTGATTATGACGGAGGCCAACCATCTCTAGGGTTCAAAATACAAAACAATCAGCCAGTCTTAAACTATACAGTATCCATGAACACAGCAGCAGTAAGCGATGTCTCAACATCAGGAAGACTTGAAGACTTCGAAGGCACAACAATAACACTTTTAGGCAAAACATGGACAATACTAAACGCATACAATGGGACAACAACAAACCTAAAGTTTGACTTAATGGGCGGCGCCTCATCTGAAACAGTCGGCTTAAACGAAAAAAAGCAAATTGTATTAGCAGGTAGTACATCAGCATCATCTGCAGTAGACGACAAAACGTTCGATGTTGAACTAGTTTTCATTGACGCAAGTAACACAAAATTCGTGATAAACGGTGAAACAACAACAACCTTAGCAAAAGGCGCAACTTACACATTGAAAGATGGAACCACTTTAGGCGTAAAAGATATTTCATATCAAGCTTTCAAAGGCGGAGTCCAGACAGCAGAAATAATGCTTGGCGCACAGAAGCTTACAATATCAGACACAGGAACATCACAATTGAACGGTGTAAATATCAATGGATTGACAACAGCAATAGTAGTGACACCTCAAACAGGTCCTAAAAACCAATTGAACAGTATAACCTTCGCATGGACAACAGACAAAAAAGTCTTTGTAACAGAAAGTTCATCACTAGCGTTGCCAGGTCTGGGCGGACTTAAGTTTGTAATGGCGCCATTCACAACACCTTCAAAAGAAGAGCTTAAAATAACAAACTCTGGGTCAAACACAATCCAGGTAACATTCGAAAGCGCAGCTGGTCCAGCAACATTTGGTTTGCTAAGTGGTGGCGGAAACAACTTTAACAACATAGGAACAGACGGGACTAATGGCGGAGCTGTTAGATTAGTAACAGCTGTTAACCCAAGCGTTAATCTTGTTCAGAATCCATCTACATCAGCACTAGCAACTATAAACTTCGATTCGGACACAGACAAATACTTCATTGCAACATACAAAACAACCACTGCAGCCGAATCCTACTTAATGAGAGCCAGGGCAACACAAGAAAACAGTGTCAACTACACTGCCTTTGATGTAATAACAGATGCAGCAACAACAGAGGTTGGAAAGGTCCAATCAGGCACAACAATAACAAAAGGAAGCGTTGTGTTAACACCATACAATATATCGTATGCAGGTAACAGCCAAGAAATCTCAGCAGGAGCAAACGTTACATACTTGGAGCTCTACACAAAGTCAGGACTAATGATGTCTCTACCTTATAACTCAACTGCTGGAAATATAACAACCGGTACAATGAGTGGTCTAAACCTATCAACTGTCGCTGTGTACCCAAGCACATACACAATAAGATTCGCTGAGGAAACAAACACCGGCACACTAACAGGTGGTGGACAATACAACGTAACAGTTGGTTGGACATCAAGTGGTAACCAAACACAAGTTACAGGCATAACAGGCGCATTCTTAACTGACAATGCAGCCGTGGGTAACAGCAACTATTGGGCAGACAAAACAAACTCACAAAAATACTATGCATATGTGCTATCTGCATTAGGAAGCAAGATCACATATGACCAATCACAGGGTCAAGACACAGCAACAATAGAATACCACGGTAGTGAATCATATGGAAACCTATGGGCAGGCGCATCTGATGTAACAGTTAGCTCAGCAGGAGCAATCTCAGCAGTATCAGCAAGCAGCGCAGTGCCATCAGCGTTGAAACAAAAGACAGGAAAGCTTGATACACAGCTAAGCAAAGCAGATGTAGAGAACAAGAATCTAGTTGTCATTGGTGGTCCAGCAGTCAACAAACTAGCAGCTGACCTATTGGGAAAGACATTCCCAGCATACGGAGAAGCATCTGGCATACCAAAAGACCAAGCACTAATACAACTATTCGAAGCTCCAACCTTTGCATCAGTCGAAAGTGCAAAAGGTAAGACAGCTTTGCTAGTGGCAGGATGGGAAGCAGCACACACACAAGTTGCAGCAACAGTTTTGCAGCAATACGATACAACAGCAAACAAAGCCAAACTAAAGGGCACAAAAGTCGTATTGGACGCAACAGGAGCTGTTGTAGCAGCCGCATCACCGGCAGCAAGCCCAGCCGCATCCTAAATCATCACATAATTTATTAATGGGGGGCGATTCTTTTTTCGCCCTTCAATTTAACTTTTTTTAAAAACAAAATACAATAGAATTTACTAGCCCTTCTAACCAATATGTTATATGTTGGGCATAGTTGACATCTTCTATTACATAATAATCTACTTCTTCCTATTCTACTCGATATTCTATCTTCTAACCTTTTACACAAACAGGAGAACCTTCTTTAACGACCCAAAACCAAGAAAGAAGCCCCCAATTTCCATAATAATCCCGGCATACAATGAAGAAAAACACATAGAGAAAGCGATAAAATCAATCCTTAGCCAAAACTATCCCAAAGACAAGCTCAAGGTACTGGTAGTCGATGACGGTTCCATTGACAAAACAGTTGAGATTGCCAAACAGTTCCACCAAGTCAAGGTAATAAAGAAAAAACATGGCGGTTTCAAGGCAGCTACTTTGAATGTGGGTCTTAAACAAATAGCAACAGAGCTTGTTGGTTTCATGGACGCAGACTCCTACCTAACCAAAAACTCAATAAGCTACATGGTGGGCTATTTGGAGGACAAAACAGTGGGCGCAGTCATGGGAACAGTTAGGGTAGCCAAGCCCAAAAACCTCCTGCAGAGGGTACAGCACATAGAATACATGATATTCATGATCACAAAGCGCGTATTCCATTTCATAGACGGAAATTATGTAACACCAGCCTTCGCAGTCTACAGGACCAGTGAGTTAAAATCCTTGGGAGGCTTCGAGGAGAACAATCCAGCAGAAGACATAGAAATAGCCTTAAGATATCTTAACAAAGGTTACAAGGTAAAAAACTCCTACAAAGGCATTGTGTATACAGAAACACCAGACACCATAAAGGGCCTTGCAAAACAAAGGATAAGATGGTCCCGCGGTTTCTTTGCCAATACCCGAAAATACTCACACATGATATTCAATTCAAAACAAGGCGACCTAGGCATGTTCTCCTTGCCAATAGCTTATGTAAACATCATACTTGTCAACATATTTATCGGCCTAATACTAGCTGGGATTTACACAGGTGTTGTGACCAATATCGTCTATTACAATGCAATAGGCTTTGACTTTTCTGATATCTTCAGGAAAAGTTTCGACTTCAATTTTATATATGATTATAAAACAATCTTCATGATAGCCTCCGCCTTGCTCACTGTTGTTGTGATCTGCATCGCGAGGGCTAGGATGAAAGGAAAGAGGATAACAAAGGTGAGGGACTACGCATTCTTCCTGTTGGCCTATCCAATAATCACCAACGCCCTTTTGATCATCGCCCTTTTCCAACATCTAAGACGTGCAAAACGTGGCTGGTGACACACAATGTCTTGAGTCATCAGTCCTGAATTTCGTTTTTGGGTGTTGTGTTTGTATACAGACACTCATTATGTGTCCTGTAAACTTGAAACACAAAATATCACAAGATAAGTTGCCAAAAACCAACTTAAACAAGCCCCGAGCAGGTATTTAAACCGACTTAATCAAAATCTTCTGTATGAGCAGTATAAACACCGCAAAATACATCTCAATAATAATCGTTGTCGCCTTTGTTTTTGTTGCGGGAATACTCATTGGAAAAGTGTTAACAGAGACAAACCTCAGCTCTTATACAAACACCGCAGCGTTCTTGAAATTGCAATCTCTTAGCCTCTCAATACAACAGGATCTTATATCCGGAAATATTTGCACCATCGACGTCTTTAAAATAACAAAAGACAGAGCCAGATTGGGTGCTAGGGTAGATGAGCTGGAAAAATCGCTTGGAAAAACAAGTCCACAGACACTCGCCTTGAAAGCAGAATATAGCTTGATCTCCATAAGACAATGGCTGCTGGTAAAGGAGTTAAAGGAGAAGTGTGGATTGAACGCCACTATAATACTATATTTTTATACAAATATAAAAGATCCAGAGAAATCGCAGTCTGAATTGCAGGGTTATGTTTTAGATTATCTATATAGAAAATATCCGGAAAAGTTGGTGACGTACAGTCTGGACTCTGATCTGGAAGAGCCGACAATAGCAACCTTGATGGAACTATACAACGTGACACAAATACCATCTCTAGTTATAGAAGGAAAAATATATTCTGGATATTCGGATAGGGAGCATTTGGAGCCCCTAATAATAGCCTAATCTTGAAGGAAAACTTAAGCAAAGGAGGAAACCGTAAACATTTTAGTTGCTAATCTTCTAGAATGTGGACCTTCAAAAAATAAACATTGATAAATCAACCAACTACCTCAAATCCTTTCTTTGATATGTCCTCTATTGAATTGATGCCCATCACAGAAAGCAGCAGCCTCTCACTCATCATTGTCAGATTGGCTGAATTCGTGCCCATCAAATATGCTATTTTATTGTCCAAAAGCTGGACCTTGTTTTCTGTTGCCCCTGTATGCGGGCCCTTTAACCAGACAACAGGCGAAGACAACAAAGGCCTTGGTACACTGTTGTTTTCTGATGTATACCATTTGGTATTTTCGTCACCAATGTAGTAAAATGTGCTGACTGGCGGCAATTGCATATTATTGCTTGTAAGGTATGTTGTCAACCCAGTCATAAAATTAAGCACTACGACACGGAAATATGCATTGTCTATGCTGCTCGAACCGTCAAAAATAAGGGTTATGTTATTCTTATTTGTGAATATCAAGTCAAAGCGTCCATCTAAGCCAACTGTCTCCGGTTCTATCTTTAAGATGCCCCTCAAGTCATTCAAAAACTTATATTCCGCAAAACCCTGTTTAATTGTGGTAATGGGTTTTGAAGGTTGTGTGGCACATCCAGAGACAACAAGTACAGCTAAAACAATAAAAACCGGCAAAATTTTTATGACACCCATAAACACACACCACGGCAATTTTAAATGAAGACAGATAAAGAATATATATGAAATTAATTTATATATGCTTTTTGCTTGTTGTTTTGGTAGCCCTGCCGACTACTGTAAATGCGACCGGCCTCGAAAAGCTTGATGTCGAAGCCAGCATAATAGGCGACTACTCTGTTTCTTACAGCCTCAAGATGGTTTTCGACGAGCCGCTGATAAAATTGAACTATCCTCTAAGCTTTAGGATAAAAAACCTTACATCAATCAATAACTTTGGCGACGCCTCGTGTAGAGCTATTACAATCGGTAGGGTAGACTCAATAGACTGCGATTTTGTTGGAATGACACAAAACAAGAAGTCGCTGACGCTGGAGTTCACAACATCTGAGGAGATATCTTTGATAGAGGAAAAAAGAAAATATTCTTCAACATATTTTTCCCGCTTGCCAGTAAACAAGACCTCCTTTCTGGTCAGGCTTCCTGAGAGGGGCACGCTTTCAGAACAACCAACAAACAATTCATATTACCCTAGCGATGCCAGTGTAAGGACAGATGGCAAATATATAATGGTTTACTGGGAAAAAGAAAACATCAAGCCAGGTGACACCTTGACATACTCCATATCCTACCTCATGACCGGCGGCGAATTTTCAATCTTCTACAACACCTTTGCGCTCCTACTAATAATAGTTGTAATAATAATAGGGTTTATCCTCCTATTCTTCAGGCGCCACACAACAACCAAATCCAAAGAGTTGTTAGTCTCTGTTTTAGACAAAGATGAAAAAACAGTGTACGATATCCTTGTTGTCCACCAGGGAGCTGTGAGCCAGAAGGTTATTGTGAGGGAATCAAATTTCTCGAAAGCAAAGGTCTCGCGTGTTCTAAGAAGGCTAAAATCGAGAAATATAATAGGCATAGAGCCAATATCAGGAAGGGAAAACAAAATAATACTGACACATCTACCAGGGAAAAAAACCGAAGCACAGCCAAACACACAAGCGGAGCAAGGTGAAAACAAACAAGGCTCTGGTCAGGAAAATACAGATACACAATGACTACTTATAAATAAAGAAATATCCTTTGAAAGAGTTTAAAGTTGTAAACAAAGATTTATAAGCAAGGAAACCCCAATTAATAAATAAAAAATTAAATGAGGTAGCATTCCATGCGTAGCCAAAAACTATTGCCAATTATTGTTCTAGGGGTTATCTTAACTGTTCTAGTTGCACCAGCTGTGTATGGATTCATATCAATTTCAAATGTAATTATGGCCAATGCCACTGGCGGCGGCGTTCTTGGTTTAAATGTTAACTCGAGCAACCTTACAACATTAGATAACTTCTTCATTAACGTGTCTGCAAGCAGCATTATAAATGTCTCAAATGTCTACTCTAATCCTAATGATCAGGGAGGATTGAATATTACACCAAATGGAACCGTTTTAGAATGGACAAATCAATCCGGCATCGCAGTAAATATTTCACCAGTAGCCGCATTCGGTGGCGCTCATGAAAATGGAACTGACGGTATCGGTAATGCTTCATGGAACTTGAGCGTGAAGTTCTTGGACGGTTTTCACACATTCAAGGTTTATGTATGGCAAAATCTAACATCCGGCCTTTCAATAAACATCTCTACACTGATTAATGTTACAGTATCCAGAAATGCACCAAACTTAACAGTTACCTCTACACAATTCACCAACATGTTAAGCAATACAACTTTGAACGACAACACACCTGAAATCAAATTCACACCATTAAGCAAAGTTTTCAGTGCAGCTGGTGTTTTAGGTGTAAAGTTGTTCATAACCGGTGACGGAAGTGCAACAGGAAGTGCAAACGTGACGTTTAACGCTACAAACAGCACACAGATAGCCTTTAACCTATCCACATTAGGAGATGGTTTTTATAACTTAACGTTGGAAGTGTCGGATCCGACTGGAAACAGAACAAACGTTACTGTAGTGAGCAACTTGAGAGTAGATGTTACAACTCCAACAGGTTCAATAACAGTGACACCAGGCGATGGTTTAGCCACAGGTTCATATTCAACAATAAGCTGTTCGAGAGCAGATGAATCTGGCGGATCTGGCCTAAACGCAACAACACTCAGTTTAACAGTCAAAGACTCAGCTGGCACAACAAAAACAATAACCACAGGCGACATCTATACATGGAACAGTGCCGGCGATTATTTAATTACATGTACACAGAAAGATGCAGCAGGAAACACACTTACATTAACAAAGACAATATCAATAAGTGCAACATCAGACAACCAGAAAACTGATGAAGATGAAGGTACATCACTATCATCAAGCGCTTCTGGCACAATAGCCCCAGACCCAACCAAAGACTTTGACATTTCCTTAAACTTACCAACAAAAAGTGCAGTAAGCAAGGTGGAAGTTGATCTGAAAGAGTCTGCAACAAGTCCAAAGGTAACAGCAACTGATTTCAAATCAAAACCAGCGGCAATAAAAGACCAGGCTGATCCAGTTGGTGTAACATCAGTTTTACAATACCTAGAAATAAAAGTCACTGTTCCAGATGCAGCAATAAGCAAAGCCAGAGTGCAATTCAAAGTTTTGAATGTGTCTGCTGAAGACAGAGATAAGGTAGCCTTATTCAGGTTGGTTAGTGGTGCATGGGTAGAGTTAAAGACAACATTTAAAGAAGAGAAAAGCGGTTCATCTGTATTCGAAGCTGAAACACCGGGATTCTCATATTTCGTAGTTGCAAAGAAACCTTCTGCAGAACCTTTACCAACAACTAGTCCAACATCATCTCCAACAACATCCCCATCAGCCAGTCCAGCAGCTCCAGCAGGCAAATCCTCTGACCTATGGTTGTACACAGGAATAATAGTCGCAATCATTGTAATAGTCGCTGCAGTTGTCTTGGTTACAAAACGCAAAAAATAGCCAGAGCACGTTTTAACAGCCCATTATTTTATAGGGCTTAACTTGTTTTTTAATTCTCACTTCCTAAGTGTGAAATCTTCCGAGGTTTGCTGGAGAACTATAAACTTTTCTTCTAAACACTAATCCTAAGCTCAACTGATCTATTATACTCCCTTCTAAGCTCTGGAATATTCTGGGTCCCATAAATCCCAGCTACCGACCTTTCCAAAAACCCCTCAGCTCTTGAAACCTGGCTTCTGGATAGGCTGTCAAAATCAAGCCCCAAAAAATTCACAAATTCGCGCACAGTGTAATCCCACGGCCCAGTGCAAACGAACTCTCGGACTCCAAGCTTATTCTGAATAACTCCGTCAACATCAATCCTATTAAACATCTTCCCTAAACTAAATCCAACCTTATCACTTACTCTCCCTTGTTTTAAGTAACCCATCACATTATCAGTAACATACCTTACACGATTTCCACTCTCTCCAATCTGGATAGAAACTGCGCCCGGCCTACCCCGCGGCAAAACAATACTATCACCTTCACAAAATCCTCCTCTATCCCTAAAAACAACAGTGGCCTTCTGACCAATGTTTGGCGGTTCCATACCATTAGCAACTAGCAAATCACACCTATCCCGGCACCTTTCCAAGAAACTAGAACCTTCCCCATACAAACCCACAATTCTAGCGCCTGCACTATCACCACTGAAAAGATAATTGCCATAAATAAACTTTCCAGAAGTGTCGAACAAACATTCTTCATCTAAAATAGTCGGAGTGTCATCCAAAACCAAAACCGGTGTATCTCCCTTATTTATCCTGTGTTCAGCAAAACTTCTAAGCCTTCCCTGCCTCTTCAAAAACCTTTCCCTGTAAGCTTCAGGATCATATCTAAACTTGCGCTCCTCTGCTTGGGTGTCAAATAAATAATACCTTTTATCGCCTAAAACATAAACAACAGCATCAAACCGCTCAAAGTAGCCAGTCTCAACTACCCTTTCAAAACCCCTAACACGGCCATAACAGACTAGAATATTTTTTGTTGGAGGTTCTAAGTAAGCTTTATCAGGTTTACTTTCACGACAAGGAACTTTTCCAACAGCTTTGGCGTCTGGATTAACAGGTTCTATAGAGGCAGCAATCTCCTGAAGAATTGTGTGTACTTCTAGCTTGGTATTAGGATCTATTAACGCACTTTTAGAATCTGGTATCATATGCAACACCCCCATCAAGGAGTGCCGCTAGGATTAGTATTAGGTTGTGAACCTTCGCCTTCTGCAGATGGTCTTTCTACATTATTAGTTGGTCCAGGAGCTGGAGCTTCTACCAATGGTGCAACCTGTTCAAGTGCTGAATCATCTGTTACATAGTTCATAGACAGCGGTAAACCACGTTTCTTTCTCATCGCTTTTATTTCTCCAATTAACCATTGAAAAGAGCCTTGTAGATCAACCACATCTTTTTGAACAGGTGTTAACTTTTGATCTAGTACTGCGCTAATTTCAGTTTGATATCTTATATGATCTGTCCTTAACCCTTCAACTGTAGATGCTAATTTTCCATAAATTTCTCTTTTAACACCTTCTGACCTTTCGGCTTCCTCTGCTAATTGTTTAGATAATCTATCCAATCTACCGGTGAACTCCCTTCCCTGTTGTTCTACAGAGCCAGCTAAAACTTTATCCATCCTGTCTGCATAATCAGTAGCTGCTGTGTGCGCTTCGTCTATTCTCTGTCTCGCTTCTGCTCTATCCTGATCACGTCCAGTATCCACATATCGCCTTAATGCAGCCAGTGCATCATGAAATACACCAAAAACTCCACTGGGTTTGCTCGATTCATCTCTAAGGTAATTGCCTAACCAATCAGTAAAAACGCCTAAACTTTTGAAATACTTTATGGTTGATTCATATGTTCTCCTAAAAGTTCCAAACTCTTCGCGAAGAGTTTGATCTCTAGTGTGAAGCGTTGATAAATCCTGTCTCTCCTCACCAACAAAATCATCCAAAGCCTGTTGCACTTCTCTCCTATCAAAGTTTAAAGTCATAATTTATCACCAACTTTAGTGTTACTTTATTTACCACCCTAAGGTATATAAACCTTTTGATTTATATCAGTAAGTTTTAAATACTTATCGTGTCCTCGACTATCTTTTCTCGTGTTTTTTTCTTGTTCCATGCGATTCTTCATCACCATCTTGCCTTTCAAAATCGCCACCAACTTCTAAATCTTCTGCTCCTCTACCTTCTAATTCGTCCAGCCTAGCCTCTAATTCCCTCATTTTATTGTAAGCACTACCACCTTCCCTGAAACCTTTTAAAAACTCTTCCATACCACCTTCAATGCCCTCTACTCTCCTATCCAATTTTTCCATCTCACCTTTTGTGACACCGCCAATTCCCCTACTATCCAATTCAGATTTTAAACCTTCAAGAACAAGCTTTGCCAACTGCGCATCATCTGGAATCTCAGCTTTTCCGGAACCCTTTAATCCAACCCGTCCTGCGATCCTATCTATTGATTTTTCTGCAGCTTCCCTAGCAGCTGTTCTTGCAACCTCCGACAACCTTTTGTAAAACTCGCCATCTGGTTTTAACAACCTTTGTTCAAACACTTTGTAGAGGTCATCAATATCACGTGCAGATTCTGGCTGGCCACTTTGACCATGTTTACCCTTCTTTCCCTTTCCGCCATTTTCACCTTTTTCAGAAAGAAGATAATCCAGCGCATCCAAAACAGATTTGTATTTTCCTGGAAGTTTTGGCTCACCCTTGTAAGATTTAGGTTTCTCACCAAACAAAGCGCGGCACAAATAATCAATAGCTTCACCATCAACACCTTGCTTTTGTAAATAGCCTCTTACAGCGTCAGGTATAGCTTCTGCTACAGCCTCTTTAACATATTGCTCTATTTGCACAGGCACATCTTTTAGAGCGTCACCTAAAGCCTGCCTGACCAATGGTGTGATATCAATCTCTCCCGATTTTAAGACATCCTGTTTTGCATCTTCTGCCATAACTTACTCCTTATTACCTTTTGGTTTCCTCCTAAATATTCCTGTTACAACGCCTTTCAAAGAGCCTACATCTACTGGTCTTACCTTCATTTCAGTTTCATGTTTTCTCGGTCTCTTCTCGCCTTCTGGTCTTGGCTCTCTTTTTGGTCTTGAAGCAATTGCTTTTTCAACTGCCTGAGAAACGCTACCAGCAACCTCCGCCGCCGCCTTTTTTGCAGCCGCTTCAGCGACAGTACCAACCCATCCATCTATCCTTTCACCTAATTTCATCTCGTTAATAACTTTAACAATGTGCTTTCCACTTTCCTCCCTTGCAATCTTCCTAACACCCTCCCCTGTAAGCAAATCCTCTGTTGGCAATCTTTTTTCCAGAGCCGCTAGCCTTCTATCAACATTGCCTCTCTCTTCTCCCAACACAATCGCCATTGCAGTTACACCTTCTGTCAACTCACCAAGTGGACCCATTATCTCCCTCTTATCTGCTGAATTTAGTTTAACACCTTTCTCTCCAAGCGCCTTTGCAAATCCTCTGAAAGCTTCACCAAATTTACTGACAACAACAGTCTCTATCCTTCTGTAAAGGCTCTCCGGCATATTATCAAAAGCCGCCAATACTCCACCTACCATCACACCCTGTAGCTGTCCTATTTGTGTGTCTGAAAATCCATCATCTCTATATTTCCGAATGACCTTCTCTACAGACTGTTCAACGACCCCAGCCACGCTTCTTTGAAGGCCGGTAACAGAATCCCTAATGCTTTCCAGAACATTGTAAGCAGTTTGATACCTTTCTCTTTCTTGTAATGTTGTAATTCCAACAGCTTTTAAAACGGCGGTTCTAGTTTTTTCTACACCAGAATTTATATCGCTCACTAATTCTAGAACAGCACTGTCTGCCATCTGCCTGTCTTTACCAATTGCAACAGCGGCCCTCCTCATGCCAGTAATGATCTTTCTCATTCTCCTTATGTCGCTTTGTGTCTTTTCCAAATATTTTAGTCTCTCGCCCAAGTTTTCCGCAGCCTCATTTATCTGAACAGCTGCCCCTGAAAGCATGTTCAAAGAATCGTAATTCACCATACTGTGGCCTCTGCTCGCTGCTTTAACAACTGCATCAAAAGTAAGCCCACCCAAAACTTCCGCACTTAATTTTCTGTCCACATTATCCTTAATAACACTTAGCTCCGTACTCGTCTCTGCCCTCACCCTATTCATCGCTTCTGCAAGTGTTTGTGGAAGGCCCCTATAAGCATTTGATATCACGCCCAAAAATTCTTCCACTCTATCTGAAACCTGATCCATTCTGTTAACAACCCCTGCGAAAAAATGGACAGTCTCATCTCCCTGATACTTGATACTTTCTTTCATTCCTTGAACTTCCTGTCTTATTGAAACAAATTGTTCCCCAGTAGCTTGTCTCTGCTGTTCCAGCCTTTTGGCTTCGCCTGATTTGTAAGAATCAATCCAGCTCAAAACGCCTGAAATTTCCCTTCTATATGAAAGCAGCTCTTCTCTAAGCGCAGTGACCTCTGCGGAAGCAGCCGCCCTATCTGACCTATATCTAGGAAGTTCTTCCACAACTTCAGCAAGTCCCTCTAAAACAGCTTCCAACCTTTTCCCATAAAGTCCCAAAGCCTGCGCAGGATCTGCTTGAACCACTTGACCAGCTTCTTGGATTTGAGCTTCACCAGAACCAACACCCCTTATAAGATCAGCGCGCTTAGCCGCATCTTCCTGAGCATATCGCGCCCTCATCCTATCCCCAATCCTTGTGTCAACATGTTCAGTGTGCTCCCGTGCCCTCACTACACCAATTTGAACAGCTTCTGTTCTTCCATGCAATACTCTATTAGCCAAACTATATGGTGGGTTCTCGTTGAGCAAAGGGTCCCTTGCTGACCTTGGGCCAGCCATAACTAAATCTACTGCTTGCTGAGCTGGCCTTCTCGGATCTACATAACCCTTTCCCTGTTTACCTGCTTCACCTACCATAAACTCAACATACTCTCGTCTGCCTAATTATTTACTACCCGTAAGTTATTTAAACGGATTGTGTACACCAGAAATGTAATATATACTAAAATGCACTCCAAATATACTCTTATGATAGATATCTAGCCTTTCTTTCGAAAGAAAGGCTACAGTACCCAAAGAAACAGTTTACTAGTATAATTGGATTTGTATGATCGATGTCCACTGTCACCTAGAGCAGCCAAACTTTGAAAAAGATCTAGACAAAGTTATAGAAAACTGCAAACAAGCTGGCCTTAAAGCTGTGATAACTTCTTGCCCAAACCCAAAGGATTTTGACAGGACAATGGAAATAGCGTCCAAGTATAGCGGTTTTGTTTTCACATGTTTTGGACTTCACCCAGAATATATAAAAGAATTTTCTGAAAAGGAAGTTGATGAATGGATGGAAAAGTTAAAACAAAACAAAAACAAGATGGTTGGTTTAGGAGAAGTTGGCCTCGACTTTTACTGGGTCAAAGGGGCCAATTGGCAACAAAAGCAGAAGGAGCAGTTTAAGGAATTGATAAGGTTCTCCAAAGAAATAAGGAAACCTTTGGTTGTACACTGCAGGGACGCGTACGAGGAGACAATAAAAATTTTAGAAGATGAAGATGCGAAAAAAGTCCTTCTGCACATGTTCGGCGGAAAAAATCTCCTGCAAAGAGTTGTAGAAAATAACTGGCTAATTTCCATGAATTATCTAGTTGCCAGAAGCAAGGATTACAAAAAAATCGCGCGCGATATTCCATTAGAAAACTTGACGCTGGAAACAGACGCGCCTTGGAATGGCGTACAAAAACCGACAGACAGCGTGACATCTTCTGATATAATTTTCAGAATAAATGAAGAGCAGAAAATCGCAACTTTAAGATCAGACCCATCCACAATAAAACCAACCGCAGAAAAAATCGCAGAGATTAAAGGATTGAGCTTTGATAAAGTTTGGAAAGTTTGCGGGGAAAACGCAGCGAGGTTTTTTAATTTTAGCAAAACTTCTTTTTGAGAAATAATTCTCTTAGTCTGTTTACCTCTTCAATATGTTCAAGATTTATAGAAACACATTCTCTGTTTTTGTGCTCAATAAGAATACCATCTTTTACCATATCATCTATAAGACTAAGACCTAAATGAACAAAGTGAGGAGGCATTCCTTTGACAGCATCTCTCTTTTGCGTGTAACTAGCCATAAATTTTCTAAACCTAACCAACTTTTCAAGTATCTTTCCTTTAAGCTCACAATCTGTTAATTCCATAGGTAATTATAAATATACTTTAATAGTACACATTTAAATACTTTAAGGGTAATTATATATTAACTAATATACTATTAGTTAGCGTGGAGACAAGCTATGGAAAGGGAAAAATCAATATTTGTTGAATTTATGGGAGACACACCACTTGTAAGAATAATAGATTGCTTAATTGAGAAAAGACCTTTTGAAACAACAAAAGAAGAGATAATAAAAGAAACTGGTGCGGCAAGAAATTCTCTTTTTAATGTGTGGAAAAAATTAGAAAAATTTGAAATTGTACTTAGAACAAGAAGCATAGGTAAATCTGATTTATTTGTTTTGAATGATAAAAGTGAAATAGTCAAACAATTATTGGAACTGGAATTTGTTTTTGGAAAACAGGCAATGGTGCAGGCTAAACAGAATATGTTAGTTTCTCATTAATGTGGAATGCTAGCAGGAAAATACAGGGGTTTTTTAATCTATAGGAAAAAATATAATTCTATGGTAAAAATTAGCGGATGTGCCGGTCTATGGTCAAAATGGATGACTAAAGAAGAAATCGATGAAATAGAAAAAAATATAGAAGAAAGGAGGAAGCTACCCAGGACGACTAAAGAAGAAAATAGGTAATAAGCTAATCTAATTTCCAACTGTAGGAATGTGGTATTTAGATCCACAAGCTTCACATTTCAAGAAATAAAGCCTGTCATCCTTGACTATCTGTGTGTCTGGCCTTGTGCAGTCCTTGCAAATCACGAACTGGTTTACATAAGATTCAATTTTCTTGTCAATTGTAATGTTCGGGAACCTGCCAATAATAGTCAGCTGCTTGCCAGTTAACACACCTGATGTGGCCAGTTCCTTTAACAAAAACTTCAAAAAGTGTTTTTCATCCCTTCTCAGGGCAGCAACAATATCAGCAAAATTAACAATAATCGTTTTCAATCCAGCTGGCTGAAGCTGGCATTTAGGCATCTCGAACCTCTCACCTGTGCCCTTTTCCTTCGGCACTTTCTCCATTGCCCTTTCCAAAAGCTGGTCGTATTCCATAGGATACTATAAACAGTTATGGGTTATAAACGCGTTTTGGTTCACCATAATCACAAGCCAGCAGAAACCTCAACATCAACTTTCCTGTAAACCCCAATTCTTTCAGGTGATATGCCCAAAGCAGCAATCCTGTCAATATAGCCTGAAGCCTCTTCTTCAGAGCCAAAACCTATCACGCTTTCTCCATCTATCCTGACAAGATGTTCACCTTCTGTGGAAGTAATATATGGTCTTGGGTGCCTCCTTTTAGAATGCAGAATATCCAAAACATTTTCTATTTTCTCTTCAATTTCTTCCTGATTTTCCATTGCATAACCATAAACCCTTTCTGACACATCCAATAATTCCATTATTTCCTCTTTGGAATATCCCAAATCCTTTGCCAAATAAATCTCGCTCGCTTTCCTGTAAGCCAAGCATTCATGTGTTTTTCCAAAACCAAATTGCTTTATTTGACTTCTCCCTTTCAATCCAAATTCACACTTTTTATTATTAATCATTGCTGCGGACCGTCCAATAAAATAACCAATATCGCCTGCCCCCATACCCATTTCAAATGCTCTTTTAATGCCTTCTTCTTCATCTTCTGAAAATCTTGTCATATTTTCAATTGACCCATGCATTGGCTTTTCTCCAATAGCAAATAAAATGCGTCTCACTTCCATAGTCGATATCCCAGCGCTTTCTCCCATCTCCCGCAAAGATAAAACCTCACCATCTTCCTTTGCCTTGTAATATTTTTCAAGAACTTGAATCAGCCTCTCAACCGGGATATTATTCCCAGTATTTTTCCTAGATAAAAAGTATTCAAAAGCCTTCCTTACATGCAAAGGCTCTGCCTCCAATTTTTCCAGAAAATGAGCTTCCACTAATCTAGCAATTTCTGAATGCATGTGACTTGCCGCATTCCTTGGATAAGCCTCCATTCTACTTCTTTTAGCTCTACTTGTTCTCCACAGATCATAGAGACCTCTTTTGACTATATACTGCCTTGCACTCTCTGCTGTTTGTCCACAAGCTTCTCCCATCTCCTTCAAAGTCGCTCCTTCAAGAATCATTCTGTTAAATAAACTGTTTGGTTTTCGATTGCCCTTTGAAGGGGAGACCACCCCTCCCCTGCGCTTTCTTTCAGATATCTCCAATCCCATCCTTTCTAAATGATTATCGACTGCTATTCTTGAGCACCTAGCAAGTTCAGCCAGATGGGATTTGGATAAAGCCCTGCCAAAATTCTCCTCAATTCTTTTTGAAATGTTATCAGAGAGCGTGGGTAGCTTCAATCCGAACTTTTCAGCATGGTGTCTGAGGGCTGACTGGGTATACCCTGTTTTTTCAGAAAGCTCTGTAATTGAATTGCACAATGGCATATTGTCCCTTATGTTAAGGAGGATTTCTTGACCTGTCGCGTCACTGCCATCAAAAGCTTTTGGATTTTCTTCAGCTGACATACATGGATTAGTTGATAGAAAGTTTTATATATGGCCAAAAATATAACACTGCAGATTTTGTGTAAACGTTTTCTTTTGGTTAAATATCTTTTGGGTTATAAAGCCCTTTGTAAATCCTTTTCTTTGGGTACTGTAGACTTTCTTTCTGGAAAAGAAAGGCTAGAAGCTTTATAAATCCTAGAATAAAAATTAAACTAAGATTTTAACACAACAAAAACAGATGATCTTTCAACTTTGGGGAAAGTTGTTTTGATCTGCGAACTGAACTTAATTTGGGGAAATAATTGGTCACTAGATAATTGGGGAATTATCTAATTCTGCTTAGTATAATTGATATAAACTTAGACTTTGGTTTAAAAAGGATTTCTACACTGCAGTATATACTTTTCTGTATATACCGGTTACTGGAAGTCTATTTTCTAGCCATTAAATGGGGGTGTAGTGGACGACATAAAAGTCCAACTAATATATGGAATCATTAATACAGCAGGCATTTGAAGCACAGAAGACTGAAACAGCGCAACCAACAGCAACTCTAGAAACACCGGCAGCAGCAGAGCAAACGGCTATATCTGAAATACCAAAAGCAGAGACAACCCAACAAACAGCTGCGCCTGAAGCAGCTGTAGAACAATCAACACCGATTTTTGTGGCACCATCTGAAGCTCCAGCAGAGCAGCCAACGCCAGTTTTTGTGGCACCAGTAGAACAGGCAACAGCTGAGACACCAAAAGTTGAGACAGAGAAAACTAAAACCGAGGCAGAAGCTAAGGTAGTAGAAGCGGCTTTTATCCCACCAACTGAAACAGTAAAAAAACCAGTGCAATTTGGGACACCAAAAGAACAAAAAGTGGAGAGGGACATAAACAAGGAAGTCTTTGAAACATTCGGAGTCGAGCTTCGCGGAGCCAGAATAGTGGTGGTAGGCTGCGGTGGGGCAGGCAACAACACAGTAAACAGGCTGACAACCATGGGCATAAAAGGAGCAAAGACAGTAGCCCTAAACACAGATGCAAGGCACTTGTCAAGGGTTAAAGCAGATGAAAGGATATTGATGGGAAGGGACCTTACACGAGGCCTTGGCGCAGGCGGACATCCAGAGGTTGGAAAGAAAGCAGCTGAGGAAGCAGGGACTGACATAAAAAGAGTGCTAAAGGATGCGGACATGGTTTATGTATTGGCAGGCCTAGGCGGCGGCACAGGGACAGGCTCAGCACCAGTT
>Ga0209541_10006039_pt1 | contig 20837 bp, 25 predicted proteins | sample RifCSPlowO2_01_FD_184027 | JGI IMG/M metagenome (GOLD analysis project Ga0209541, IMG submission 184027) | Groundwater microbial communities from Rifle, Colorado - Rifle CSP2_plank lowO2_0.1 (SPAdes) (version 2) | ecosystem: Environmental > Aquatic > Deep subsurface > Groundwater | place... | reverse complement strand
CTGTTAAGTATTATATTTAATCTCTTACAAAGGAAGAATGCTATTTAAATCTTTATAATTATTATAAAGTAATAAAATAAATTACTATTCTATCTTCAATTTCTTGCCATCGCTCATGATATGCACATTCTTAAAGCCTAATTGGGTGGCAAGTTCTTGCATCATGATGGCTTTATCAGGACCAGCGTGGGCAGGGATGATATGTTTTGGCCGCACTAATTCTAACAGGTCGCGATGGTCTTCACGCGCGGCGTGGCCGGAGACGTGGACGTCGGTAAATAAGCGGACGTTTTTTGCGCGCAATTCACTGTCTAATTTATCGCGGTTGCGTTTATTGACTTCAACGGGAATAACCGAACAGCTGAAAATGACCATATCGCCTTCGTTGAATTGGTAATCGAAGTCGCCGCGGACCATTCTTGAGAGGATAGCTTTTGGTTCGCCTTGGTGGCCGGTACAGACGATAACGTATTTTTCTTTTCCTTCTTTTTGGATTTTGGCAAATAATTTTTCTACGCGGTCACGCTGGCGGACAAATTCGACTTCTTTGCCGAATTCTACGATTCCTACGCGTTGTGCGGCAAGTACGTATTTGGCAATTGAACGGCCAACTAGGACGACTTTGCGATTTAATTTATGGCCGTTTTCGACGATACTTTTCAAGCGGGCGATGTGGCTGCTAAACGTTGTTACAATAATAGATTTACCTTTTGATTGGACACCAAACATGACATCACGCAGCATTTGTTTGGCGACGCCTTCGGAAGGCATTTTACGGTGTTCATGCGCGTATAAACATTCGACAATCAAGACGTCAACACCTTCTTTTCCTATTTCGCCTAAGCGTTCTAAATTTGGTTTTTTGCCCAACGTGGGATGCATGTCAAATTTGTAGTCGTTGGCGTACATTACTTTTCCATAGGGTGTGTGCAAGACGACGATTGCGGTGTGAGGAATCGAATGGGTCACTGAGACAAATTCAGCGGTAATGTTTTTTGATAATTGAAATGTACCATTGAGTGGAACGGCGGTGATCTTATTTGTGACTTGGATTTGTTCATCGGCAGTAATTGTTCGTAGTACTTCGGCAGTATATGGTGTGCATACTACTTGAGCGTGTGGGAATAATTTTAATGAGAAAGGCATAGCTCCAATGTGGTCCAAATGGGCGTGACTGGGCACTATTGCAATTACTTTTTCTTTCCATTCTTTTAATGCTTTGTAGTCGGGTACGGCTTCTACTTTTAATAATTCTTCATACGTTTTACTGCCGACATCTTCACGATCTTCACTATAACTGACATATTTCTCCATATTTAAACCCATATCGAGAATTACGACTTCTTCACCGATTTTCACGGCGACGGAATTTCCACCAACGTGAGAAAAACCGCCAATTGTACATATTTCTATTGTCATTTTAATATCAAGATTTTGTTGTACTTTAAAAAGCTTACAGTTTTTTGGACTCTTTTTTGAGAAAAAGGAAATTAGGCTATTATTATTATTATTATTTTTAAGCGAAAGCTATTTAAATAGTTTTGATTGTGAGAAGAGAACATACAGCGGTGGTTTAATTATGAATAGTATTGATTTATTTTTATTGGAATTGGTACAGCGGCTTCATCAATCGCCTTTTGTTACAAATAAGTATTTTGCGGCAGGGGTTATTTTAGTTACGGCGGCGGTGTTGGCGTTTGTGATTTTATTTGTGTTTAGCCTCTATTTGAAACGAATTGCGAGTAAAACGGAGACGATTATAGATGATTTAATCTTCGATAAAACCAAAAAGCCGTTATTTTTTCTGGTGCTGGTGTATGGTGTAAAAATTGCGTTGCTTGATTTAGGATGGGATGGGGTTATGTCTAAATTGGTTGGGTCAGTATTAGCGATTACGTTTGCGTTTATTTTTTTGCGTATGTTTGATATAATTGTTGAGAGCTGGGGGCAGACGTTTGCGAAAAAAACGGATACGAAGTTAGATGATGTATTATTACCATTGTTTCACAAGATTGGCAAAGTGGTGTTTACGCTTGTGTCGTTGATGTGGGTGTTACATATTTGGGAGATAAATATTACGCCGTATTTAGCAGGAGTGGGGTTAAGTGGAATTGTGTTAGGATTAGCGTTACAAGATTCATTGAAGAATATTTTAGGCGGAATCAATTTGATGATGGATAAGACGTATCAATTAGGTGATAAGATTAAGTTAGAAAGTGGGGAGATTGGGAAAATTCATGATATTGGGTTACGAACGACTAAATTGGTCACTTTTGATAATGAAGTGGTGTATGTTCCGAATGGGTATTTAGCGAATTCACGCGTGATGAATTTTACGCATCCGGATACCAAAGTGCGTGGTAAAGTGGAATTTATGGTGGGGTATGGTGTGGATGCTGAGAAAGTGAAGAAAGTAATTCATGATTCCATTGTGAAGCAAGTTAAAGAGTTAGCGAAAGGGAAAGATGTTACGGTGCAATTTTATGAGATGGCTGATTTTGGATTGAAGTTTCGGGTGTTTTTTTGGACGGAGCATTGGGACAAAGAGGCGGGTGTGAAAATGGAGATTACACAGTTAGTGTATAATACGTTGAATAAGGCGAAAATTGAGATTCCATATCCGACGCAAGTTGTTTATGTGAAGAAGTAGATACTATTTTATGGAAATTCTTTTATAGATGTATTTGCGGTGGTGTTTTATGCTTGAGGATATATTGCGGAGATTGTTTGGATCAAAAAAAGAAAAATTTGAGTTAGAGCCCGTACTGGGAGAGGGGGGTGAATTAGAAGAATATTGGGTTCGTTACAGAAAAGATGAAATTGTTAATGTTTCTGAGGAACAAGCAGTAGAGATTGCCCACGCGTTTGTTGCGGGAAAAAATATTACTTTTCCGATGTTGAATAGTTTGGCAGAATTGACAAATAATCATGGTGGGGAATTGTATACTTGTCAAGAAAAAAATTTCTTTTCTTCACATGTGAAGTTTCTTCAAAGATGGGGATTAAAGAGAAGATTCGGTGACAAATTTGATACAGTTCCGGTGATTTTCCACTATTCTTTTCCAGGGGAATATCAAGTTACTCTCTCGTTTCAAGAAGGAGATGTTAGTCATACTGAAAAGATATATATTAGTTCTCAGAATGGAAAAATTCGCACGTGCGGATATTTTGAGGGAAAAGAATGTGAGATTACTTCTGATTATATCGCGAAACAATTCGCACATAAACAACAGTATTATGTGCTGATGTATGTGAAAGATGGTCAAGTTGCTGATGGAATTTTAGAGGATTTAAAACAAAAAGAAGGTGTTGAGGCTATTCATTATGGTCCACGTGAGTTGATAGATAATGATTTTGCGGATGCGGCGTTTTCACGTCTGCGTGAAGGGTCGTATGATCAGCAATCGCCGTTAGAAACTAAAACAAAACATTGGAAACGTGAAGAGAAATAATTTTGGAGAGATTATTGTGTTTACTTTTTCAAAAGGCTTATAAATGAGGAATTGAGTGAATAATACTATGGAATCATCTATCTGGACTGAGAAGTACCGCCCAAGCAAATTTGAAGAGATTAAAGGGCAAAAAGAGATTGTGGAGAAGATTTCAGCCTTTGTTCGTTCTGGAAATATGCCACATCTTCTGTTTTCTGGCCCTGCGGGTGTGGGGAAGACGACGTTGTCACTGGTTATTGCCAAGCAATTATTTGGTGAGCATTGGCGGGAGAATACATTAGAATTAAATGCGTCAGATGAGCGGGGGATTGATGTTGTGCGGGTGAAGGTGAAGGATTTTGCGCGAACAAAAGCGATTGGGAATGTGCCGTTTAAATTGATTTATCTTGATGAATCAGATGCACTGACGCGGGAGGCACAGCAGGCGTTACGTCGGACGATGGAGAATTATACGAAGACGACACGATTTATTCTATCGTGTAATTATAGTTCTAAAATAATTGATCCGATACAGAGTCGATGTGCGGTGTTTCGTTTTAAGCCGCTTTCAGAGGAAGAGGTTGGCAAAGTGATTGATAATGTGGCGAAAGGAGAAGGGTTGAACGTTTCTGCGGATGCGAGACGGGCGTTGTTTGAAGTGTGTGAAGGTGATTGTCGACGATTAGAGAATATCATGCAGAGTTGTGCTATTTTGAAAAATGAAGTGACGGTGGAGTTAGTATATTCAATGGCGTCGGTGGCTAAGCCTAAAGAGGTTAATGAGGTGTTAAGTCTGGCTGCGGCAGGGAAGTTTATTGATGCGCGCAAGAAGTTATTGTCTTTGATGCTTGATTATGGGTTGTCGGGGATTGATGTGATTAAGCAGATTCAGAAAGAGATTTGGAATTTGAAATTAGAGGATCGCAAGAAGGTGGAATTGGTTGATAAGTGTGGTGATATAGAATTTCGGATGGTGGAAGGTAGTGATGAGTATGTGCAACTTGAGAGTTTTTTGGCGTTTGTGATGGTGGTTGGGACGCGGTAGGTTTAAGTTAGGTCGAATATCTTAAATGTTTATTTCTATCTCTTTTTTTTGTTCTGATTCGATAAGTCGTTTCTTAAATTCGGGATAGTCTTTGACTAATACGGATGCGCCGGATGCAGGGGCATGGCCGCCGGCGTTGCCGTTGAGGGAGCCTAGGGCGGTTTTTAGAAGTGTATTCATGTTTTTTTTGCAGTCTTGGCGGCGGGCGGAGATGGTCATTTCTTTGTCGATTTGTTGAACGATGATTAATGTTTTGTTGAGGTAGAGGCGTTGGGAGAGGGCGGTTGAGAGCATGGATTTGATTTTGTATTTGCTATTAATTTCGTAGATGATGAGTTGATTGTTGTTGTATTTTTCGACTGTTTTTTCGGCGTTTGTGATGTAATGTTCCAATTCTTGTTTGACGATGCTATATTGCTGGAGATTTTTGGTTGCGTGTTCGATGGTGTTTGATTTTAGGATGAGATCGAAGCAGTGTTCTGCTTCTCCTAATGATTCCGCAAATGAGATTAATTGTGTGACCATGCCTAATGAGGTATCGATGGGGTTTTGGTTTGGTTGAATTGGGATGTTGTATTTTTTGTAGACGCTATTCATGAATTCTGGCCAGGCGGGGTAGGCCATGTCGCCGATGACGCCTACAGCGCAGATCCAATCGAGATGGCTGAGGTTGGTTACGCGGGAGAGGATGTCGTAGGATAATTTTGCAGAGCAGTATCTGTCGGGGGGGACGCCGTCAAAGAGGAGTTGGGGTTTGAGGAAGATTGTTTTTTCTGATTGGATGTCGTGTTCGATGATATGATGGTCGAAGACGACGATATGGGCAAATTGTTCGATTTTCTTTATTTGTTCTGGGCCGGAATCGACGGTTTTATCGGTGGTGATGAGGATGTTGATGTTGTGTTGTTTCATTAGGGTGATCTTTTCATCGCTAATGAAGTGTTCTTTACGTTCGGTAATGAGGAAGAGTTTGGTTAAGCAGCCTATTTGTTTGAGGGCTTCGACGATTATTTTTCCTGAAGTTGTGCCATCGGGGTCGGTGTCATGGAGAAGAGCGATTCTGTCTGATGATTTTAATGATTTGAAGAAGTGGTCTGAACGAGCGAGGAGAGTGGGGTTTTTGATAGTGATTGCCATATAATGAATAAAAAAAGAAGTAATTTAAAAAGTGTTCTGTTGTTCTGTGCTTATTCTTATGTTATGTCTATTTCACACTTTGTTTAATCTGTAATTTTTCTTGAATTATGTCTCGATATTTATAATTCAGTGTGAGTTTGACTTGTTTTGTGGCAAGTGTGCCTTTGGCTAAAGCAGTTTTAAGTTTACAGACGACATCGGTTTCACCAGCAGTCAAACGGCCTTCATTGATTTTTCCACCGGATTTACAGTCCCAGGCAGGGTCGTCAAGTGAGAAGGTGAATTCGTCGTTAATGGCAAAGTCACTTGTTGGTTTTGCAATTCTTCCGGTTCCAGCGTTTTTAACGTGGAATTTAAGCGCCATGACACCTTTGCCGGCTTGTTCTTCGGTGACGCTTGTGATAGTTAGCGGAGCGCTTGAGGTGGCGAATTCTTTTTTGCCTGTGATTTCACAGACGCGTTTGTCGGTTGGGTCTTCTTTTAAACAGGCTTCGGGAACGAGCGTATATGTTTCATAGTAATAGTCGATATTTGCGAGCCAGGTGCGTTGGGTTACGCCGGTTACAGGGCTAGTATACTTTGCGTTACTAGTAAATGTAATTGTTTCTTGACCGCCACCAGGAATGAGTTCTGAGATTTTTTCAATGGAACCAGTGTTTTTTAATTGCCAAGATTTTATGTCGCTAAATTCGCTTTGGGATGGTCCAAGTAACGAGAGGGTGATGTCACTAGGTTTAATGTTATATTCTCCTTTGTTTGTGACGGTTACTTCAATTGGGAACGTTTCGGTGTCAAAGATGCTATATACTCCGTTTTCGGCAACGCCGAGTTGTTCGAATTTGGCGGTAATACCTTGAGTACCACCAATGTAAATTCCTTTGGAGGTTTGTTGTTTTTCTTCAGTACAACCCGCTAGGATAAGTATAGACATTATAGCTATGATGCTTAGAATTTTTTTTATCATGTGATTTCCCTCTTTTTGTTTTAATTGTTGTTGATGTGTTTTTGCGAGTATTTAAATTTTTGGTTGTTTATTGTATTATTTTAAAGTGTTTTACTTTTTTTTATGTCCCTGGCGTTCTGACGATTTTAATTGGTTTTTGCATGGATTGAATGAAATTATAGTCTAGGTCGATTAAAAGAGGTGTTTCGTAGGCACTTGCGCCGTTTACAGGAGTTGTGCAGACAATTTTTGCGTTGTTGTTGACGAGGCGAACAAATTGATAGGGTTTACAGTCAATTGGTTTACCGACCATACTTATAGTGTAATATATTTTATCTAAATCTGTGTGCGTAATTGAAGATGAGCCACAGGTTTGAAGATCTATATCTGGGCTGAGTGCACGGCCGGGAGTAGCTAAATTTTGTACATTAATTTCAAAGACGGCTTTGCCTCCAATCATCTGTACACCTACATAGGTAATACCGACAGGGGCACCTTGGCCGCCGCCCATACTCACGGTTTTAGGTATACAATTTTTTTGCTGCGGGGTGACTTGGTAAAATAAAGGGTCAAGGCAGACGACGGGGTTGGCGATAGTATGATATTTGTAGCAGGTGATAAAGTTTAATGTAGGATTGTATTCAAACACGCCAGGGGGAAGTTCGACGTTGAGAAATTGGAATAATAATTGGTTTGTGCCGCCTTGGATGTTATAGACGGTTTTTCCTTCTAAAGGCAGGTTATTTGTGGCAGAGCAAGATTGAACGTTTTGGCCGCCTTTGATTATATTTGGGTCAAAACCCGTTATTTGGACAAAACAGTCTTGGGGTAATAGAGGGAAGTTGCCTTTGTTATCGATGTCGAGCATGACGGTTAATTCATTTCGATCGTAGATGAGGTCGGGGGGGTAGTTTTGGATAGGGCGAACGACTACACCTTGGGTGCCGGTTTGTACAGCTTTGAGGGCGGTTGCAGTATCAATTGGTTTGTCACCACCGGCGACATTGCCTCCGCAAGAGATGAGGAATAGGGTAATGAGAAGCATACTAATTAACGGTACCACACTCTTTTTCATATAGCGAATGAATAATTTGATTTATATAAGCTTTGTGGTTGTTTTCGAGGTAGAGTTGTGAACTTTCTTTATAAAGTTTTATAAATAAGCGGGATTTTTTCCTATTTATATATGGTTATTAAAATTTATGGCAAAGTATACGATATCTCATTTCAAAGAACAATGTATTAGTTGCGGGGCGTGTGCAGCGATTACGCCGGAATTTTGGGAGATGGATGAGAATGGGCTTGCGGAGTTGAAAGGTTCTGTTCAACAGGGGGATCATTTTGAGCTAGAAATCAATACTGAGGAAGCGCGGGCGATGAATCAGGAAGCGGCGGATGTGTGTCCGGTGAATATTATTCATGTGAAAGAGAAGAAAGAGGAGAAGAAAGAAGAGAAATGAGGTTTTTTAAGGAAAGTTATTTTATTTTATGTTCTTTTTGTAATGTAGATGCGAAGAGTAATTGATGGTGGTGGATTTTGTTGAGTAGTTCGTTGTGGCGTTTGATTAGGTCTTGCAGTTTAGTTGTGGTTTTGTGATGTTTTTGTTTGTGATGTTCTTTGTCTTTAGGATTTTGTGTTGCGTTATGTTTTTTTAAATGGTGTTCGGCGTCTTTACTGAGTGATTTTAATTTATTTGTGACGCTTTGGAGTTTTTTGGCGTAGACGAATAAATATGCGGCTTCGTAGGCGATGTTCATTCGTGTTAGGAATATAAATGAGTATAAATGTCTTTGTTACTCTTTTAGAGTGGTTTTTTGCATAATGTTTATAAATGGATTATGGTTTTAGAATGGTGTATTATTATTATTATTATTATTATTTGGAGGGATTATTATGGCGGAATTTAAAGGGATTGTACAAATAGGATATGAGAATTTAATTGGAATAAATCGAATTGAAGATATTTTTGCTGAGAAAGGAAATGGTAAAGCAGGTGCTTCTTTCGATGGCAAAGTAGCGGAGTTTGAGAACAAAATTAAAGAATGTTCAATGGAAGAACGTGATTGGAAGTGTAGGTATGATTCTCATATTGAACCTGGTTCCTATAGCCGTCCTTACCACATTATCAATCCTGATTGGGAGAATCCGAATGGTCGCAGTTATGTAGTTGTTAATATTGGTCCAACCTCTTGGCAAGAGTGGCGAGAGGATTATAAAAGATCAGAACACGATTCTGATAAGTTGAAAGAGAGAGGATTAAATGAATATTATGATGAGGGATTTTATTTATCTCAAGGATTAGGTGCAGCGGTGTTGACGTTAACAACAGAAGGAGATGTAGTGGTTGGTATTCGTCAAAGTGATTCGTATGATGGTGCGATTCATGGGGCGGCAGGATGGATGCAGTTTCATCGTGAGGCTTACAAAATTTCTGCACGCAACGATGCGTTGCGAGAGCTTGCTGAAGAATTAGGCGTGGTAGAATCTTGCGTTCCTCGTTTGGATTTAGTTGGTTTAGTTGCGTATCCTAAAACATTAGAAGCAGATTTTGTGTATGTGGCGCGAACCAATGTTGAACGTGATTATTTCACCTCTGGAAAATGGAAAAGTGCTGTTGATGCAAAAGAACATAAAGAGTTGGTGGTGTTAGCAAATCCAGATGAGATTGGGCGGTTGTTAGAAGATGGAAAAGTGCCTGGTTCGGATCTGATACAGTATGAAGTATTAGCGTCAACGCATTATGGGTTGGATGTGATGATGAAGAATTGGGGGAAATTTCACAAATGAACAAAGATGAGCGTTGTTTTCTCTTTGACATCGATGGGACGCTTGTGAATTTGCGGGCGATTTGGGAGCAAACATACACCGATTTATATCAAAAAGTATATGGCTTTAGGTTAACAGAAAGTGAATTGAAGAGTATGTTTGGGCCACCAGAGTTAGAAGGACATGCTCAGATTTTGCAGGGGAGAGGAATGCATACTTCACAACGGGCAGAAGAATTAGTGCATTTAACGGAGCAAGCGATGGTGTCTTTACTTTCTAAGAAAAATATTTCTGATGCAGTGTTACCAGGTGTGATTGGCTGTTTGGAGTATGTTGTTTCTCTAGGATCAGCAGTGGGGGTAGTGACGGGAAATATTCCATCAATTGCAGAGAGTATTTTACGTTGTGCGCGGCTGCGGCAGTATTTTGAAGTGGTTGGGTGTTCATTACCAGATACAAAAGGACGTTATGAAATTGTGCAAGGAGCGGTGAGTGCGTTTAACAGACAAGGAAAATATTTTGATTCGAGACGGATTTATGTTATAGGGGATACACCTTCGGATATCAAAGCGACGAAGCATTGCGGGTATGTATCTGTTGCCGTTGCGACGGGACATTATAGTTTTGAGGAGCTGCGACAAGAGAAGCCGGATGTGTTATTGCAGAATTTGAATATGTTTCAGAGAGCATTTTTCCCGGTGAGAGTGTGAGTTTGAATAACATTTTTTTTTAAAGTATGTGTCTACTCTTCCCAAAGTTTTAAATAATCTTTTACTCTTTTGTTTTTTGGTGGTAAAAAATTAAAAAAATAAATTTAAACGGGAAAAATATTCGTTTATTTTTCGATCGTGATTTAGATGGAGTGGTTGCGGCAAGTCTACTTATTCATTATTCTGGTGCAAATATCAAACAATTATTGCCTGCTCATGCACATTTTCCTAAACCTCATTCCGAAGCAGGCATCTTGGATGTTTTTGTCGATTGTCGTTCTAAGAACAGAGATGAAGATATAAGAATAGATCACCATGCTTCTGGAGAAGAGAAGGGGTATTTAGCTCGGGAGGGCATTCTTGTCGATCCTAGTTTTAGTTCTGCGGTGTCGCTTGTTGCAACATTTTTGGGAATTAAAGTTGACAATCATATTTTATTAGAAATGGATAAAGCTGATAGTGGTAAACCTAATGTGTTTTCTAAATTCCAATTTGGTGATCGAACGATCTATAAATTACTTATTAAACCAGGGTTAACTAAAGAGGATTTCAACGATTTTGAAGTTTTTAAAGATAAAGTTTTAGGATTCATGGAAAAAGGATTTGCGGTTGAAGATATCAGAAATTTGAATGCATATGAACAAATGTTGGAAGTGAAGTACAATGTAGTTATTGATGAAATCAAAAAATCTGCAGAATCCCCATTAATCAAGTTTATCCATTCTCCTGTCAGAGAGGGTCTATTTCGTGAAAAGATTTTTACGTTATCTGGAGAAGACTTTTTTGGAAAAGTTTTACCTTACGTCAATCAGCATTATGAAGTCGAAAGTGCTAAAAATAATCTTGGGATATATGTGGTTGTCGGGTTCAGGCGGGTAAATGAAGAATTTGATACTCAATTGATCAAAATTTACCGTGATAATCATCCAGAACCTTATCAATTATTTGTAAAACGTTCAGCGAGTAACACTACTATAAATATAGGGGAACTAATTCAAAGAGCAAAAGCTTATTCGGGGATTATTAATGGCGGTGGTCGTGATGATGTTGGCGGTTTAAATACCTCAAATAAATCTAAAGCAATTAAAGCGTTGAGATTTATTATTAGTGAAATAAAGAAAAAGATTATCTGATTTCTATTTCTTCACAATGATCATGCAATGATCCAATTCAAATGGTTCGAGAATTCTAAAATCAATGACGGTTAGTTCTGCTTCGATTTTTCTGCGGACTTCTTCAAAGATCTGTTTGTTTGATTTTTTGATGTCAATGGATCTTGCTTTGACGGCTAATAGGCCATAGCCGCCTTTTTTTAAGAAGAGTTTGCAGTTGGCGAGGAAGATTTCGGGCTGGTTTTTTTGGGCGATGTCTTGGTAAACGATGTCTACTTGTGATACGCGTTCAACGTAGGTGTCAGGGTGATTGGCGTTTGCTAGTAAAGGGACAATATTTGTACGGTGTTCGGCAAGAAAAATAAGGTCACGAATAACTCGGGGGGCTGGGTCGATGCCAAAGATAATGCCGTCTTTACCAATCATGTCTGAGATGAAGGAGGATGTATAGCCATGGGAAATTCCTAGGTAGAGGATGGTGTCGTTTTTTCTGATGCCGGCGTTGGTTGTGCCTTTCATTATTGCTGCGGCTAATTTACTTCGAGTAGGATCAAATTCTCTATATTCGGCGCCGTCTTCATGGTAAAGGCGTTCGTCGAAGGGAGTGTAACCAGGAACGATGCTTTGTGTGTAGATGCGTTTACCTCGCGTTTCTTGATAAATTTCAAAAATTTTATGGGGTTGAAGTTTGCGGCTCATGGTGTGTGGTTTCTATTCTTTGTTTTTGTTGTACTGTTTTTTTAGTTTACTGATTATTTATTTCGATTTTAATTTTTCTAATAGTTCGATTTTGTATTGTTCGGCTTTGAATTCACCTTTGAAGTAGTCGAGTCGGGCGCATAATGACAATTTATCTGCTAAGAGACGGGCGGAGCGGCCTTTTTCGGTGCGCTTGGCGTTTTGAATCAGTGGGTGATTGATGATGACACCATGTTTTGGACTGCGATTGCCGGTTTTAAGATGGCGAAATAATGCTTTTTCTGCGCCAAGTAATTGGACGGTTGAGGCGGGCAGGAGAGCGAGGTGTTTGAGGCCTTTTGCTAATTCAATTAATCTTGCGGCGATGGTTGTTCCCGCCAACGATTGGATGTTTGGGCAGTATTGTTTCATGACGGTTTCTAAGTATTGTTCATGCTGCTGACGCAAGGTGTAGAATGAGAGAATTTGTTGGGCGAGTAGTTTCATTTGTTGTAGATGGATTTCACTTAGTTCGGTTCCCATACTTTCTTCAGTGAGTTTGATTTCTTCTGCGAGTTGTTGTTTTGTTTTTTCGATTAATAGTTCAGCGTATTTTTTATGGTCGGGTGTTCGCTGTGATAATTCAGGGAAGTATAATGAGTACCATTCTCGAAGTCGTTTACTTAAGATGTTGACGTTTTTGTCGATCTCGTTGATGTTGGCAATCGTTTGGATGATTAATTGGTCTTCAGAGACGGATAGTTGCATGGCTTTTTTTGTGATAAGACGATTGAAATTTTTGAATGAGGTGAAGTATTTTTGGTCTTTGAATAATGCGAGAGTTGCGAAAAGTTTTTCTTGAGGGAGAGGTTGGGTGTTTGGGTGGTTTTTTTGAATTTTTTCTTCGGTTGTTTCTTTTTGGAGGTATTGTTCTACAGAGGTGAATAGGGTTTGATCGATTATTTTTAGATTCTGGTCTAGAATAAAGCTGCCGAGGATGTTGGTGAAGAGGTAGGTTGTCATGTTTTGTGTTTTGGTTTATTATTATTGTGTATTAATATAAGCGAAAAAGGGGCGTTTTTTAAAAGGGTATCGGAAAGTTTTGAAGAATTATGTAATTACTATTTATGAGGAATTTTTTACAATTTTGCTTGATTTGCGTAATCTTTTTAAAATAGGGTTTCGTTCAAAAGTATATGGAGTATATGCTTTCAAAGATAAGTGAGGTGCGGTGTTTGTATTGCTCTGAGAGTCTTGCGGAGGAGGTATGGCGGTCAGAATGGAAAGAACATGTGCATCATTATAAGTCGGTAAAATGTGATGATTGCGGGAAGAAGAATTGGTTGAAAGCGTCGTTTTTAGGGTCGGGGCATGATGCGGTTTCACTTGCGCGAAAGAGGTCAATTGAGTCGGTGATTCGGAGGGTTGGGGAGAAGTGAAGAAGAGTTTTGTTTTAGAGTGCTGCTATAGTTTTTGCGATTACTAATATGCCAACTATTATACTTATGGTGCCTGTGATTTGTTTTATTCTTTTATTTTTATGTGAAGGGAGCAGGTGAAAGAGGCTTGTTATGAGGGTCATTCCCAGTATTGAGCCAATGCCAACTATAATGATATATGCTAGTCCTGTAAACTTGTTTGAAAACATGGTGGATACGAGGAGGACAATTGCGGAACTTCCGGCAAGTCCGTGGGCACTGCCAATTAAAAATGATTTTGTTGTTGAGGTTCGTGTTGGGGCTGCGGAGGTTGTGTTTTTTTCTGTTGCAACGTTTCTTTTTATCGAATAGATTCCTAGAATTATAAGTAGTATTCCTATGCTACATTCTATGATAAGTTCTAGGCTTTTTGGGATCTGTAGTTGAGTTAGGAGTATAATGCTTGCGATTACAACGAGAAACAGTGTATGTCCTAAACCCCAGGCTAATCCATGTTTTAATTGGTGAATAAATTTGTTTTCTTGTGCTATTTGTGTTGAGATGGCAGCGAGATGGTCAGGTTCAAATGCGTGGCGTATGCCAAGCAGAAAGCCAATACTTATCATTTCTAGTGTCATTTTTATTTTTTGATATTCTATTTTTTTGGGATAATTTCTGGTGTGATGATTGTCGTGTGTGACAAATAGGTTCTGATTATAGTCTATAAGGCGTCTTTGGTTAAATTTGTTTTGGAGATGAGTGAGACAAAATTGTTGTTTTCAATAGTTTTGTAATTAGATATTGATTTACGTTTGTGAGCGTTTGTAGTGGATGTAATAGCTGATAAGTTCGAGGGCGTTTTGGAGGTTGACGGCGCTGGTATAGCGCTCGTCTGTTCCAGTTGAAATAAAACCTGCTAATTTTCCTGAAGGGGTTAATACTATACCTCCGGAATCTCCTTTTATTGTAGGGGGACCATCAATAATAAAATGGTTAGAAAAATGAACTCCTTCTATTTCTGTGATCTCAATTGATTCATCGATGATTGTTCCTCCATGTAGTTTAATCTTATTATTCCAACAAGACATTGTGCCTATCGGCAGATTTTTTTTTAGTTCGCCAGGGGGTAAAAATTTGTATTGGCAAGGTTTTATTTCTCCTGGGATTCCTGCTTTGATGATGGCGATATCAAATTTTTTATCTGACCAGATTTCTTGGATTGCATACGGAAAAGGGGAAAGTTGATTTGACATTTGGATTCCTAGGCCTAGATATTTTTTGTTTGTGATATCTTGTACGCAGTGTTTTGCAGTTAGAATGTAGCCATTTTCTGTGATGAGGAGGCCGTTACTTGAGTGCTGGCCAAACATGGTTATTTCTACAACTCCATTCTGTAACTTAGTATATGCTTGTTGGTTTGTTAATGAATTGCTATGGTAGTAATTTTGGATGAATTGTTCTAATGCAAGAAGTGATTGCTGCTGTGTTTCTCGCGGTTCTGGTGGTGATGTTATTTCTTCAAGTCTGGTTTGGAGGTTTTTTGCTTGTCCTACTATGTTGTCTAAAAATTCGTCTAAAAAGCCCATACTATATTTTTAGGCGGTTGGTTTATAAATCTTTCCATAATTATTTACTTATAAGTAGTGTTTGTTTGATGACAAGACTTAAGAAGATTGGGTGTTGTGGTTAGTATTATTTATCGAGGTGATGTGATATGGTTACTGTTTTAAAAAAAGGGGTTTTGGCGCCGGTGTTTACGCTTGTGAATCAAGAGGGGAAGAAGGTTTCGCTTGCGGATTTTAAAGGAAAGAAGTTGGTGTTGTATTTCTATCCGAAGGATAATACACCGGGTTGCACGATTGAGGGGATTGAGTTTACGTCGGTATTACCGGAGTTTAGGAAGTTAGGGGTTGAGGTTGTAGGGGTGAGTCCGGATTCGGTGAAGAGTCATTGTAATTTTATTTCAAAACAAAAGTTAGGTGTTACATTATTGAGCGATGAGTTGAAGAAGGTGCTTTTGGCGTATGGGGTGTGGGGGAAGAAGAAGTTTATGGGACGTGAGTATATGGGTGTGTTGCGCACGACGTTTTTGATTGATGGGGGAGGAAAGATTGTGCATATTTGGCGAGATGTTTCAGTGAAAGGGCATGCGAAAGAGGTGCTTGAGAGGGTGAAGGAGTAAGCATGAATGGCCTATTTTTTCTTTTATCGTCTATAATACATTTTAGACGGAAAGCTTTATAAATAAGCCGTTGTCCTCAAGAGGTATTAGTCAAAAGCGATTTTGATTATGACAAGAGTATCGTCGAGGAACGTATCATATACTAGCTATCGAGAATAGTTAAATATGATAGGTATCATAGATTAGGTCTGAAAAGGTTTATTCATCAAATCAGCATCCGTTGGTTCTTGATGAGGCCATGTATAGGCTGTTTGACGTGATTTTCGGCGAGAGATAGATGAAGAGATTATGCTCTCTGACGTATTGTTTAATAGTATATTAATTGAGAATAATTAAAGACTATTATTACAATAAACAGACTTTATTAAAATAAAAATACTGAACTTATAACAATGGGAAATATACGACATCCACGACGAGGAAGTGAACAGTTTTGGCCGCGAAAAAGATCGCGACATTCTATTGTACGTGTACGATCATGGGTTGCGGAGAGTAAAACAAAACCATTAGGATTTATCGCCTATAAAGTTGGGATGACGCATGTGCAGTTTACAGATACGCGTGCTAAATCTCCTACGAAAGGAGAAACGGTTGCAGCGCCAGTTACAATCTTAGAATGTCCACCAATGTTAGTTACGGGTGTTGCAGTATACAAACAAGGCGTTTATGGGTTGAATAAAATTTTTACTATTTTCGCTCCTAAATTAGATAAAAATTTGGGAAAATTGTTGCCAGTACCAAAGAAAGAAATGAAAGGATTAGATTCAGTAAGTGAGTATGATGATTTACGATTAATGGTGCAGACGATTCCAGCAAAAGTGCCTTCGGTTAGCGCAAAAAAACCAAAGATGATGGAAATTGGTTTGGGTGGTCTAAATAAAGACAAATTAGCGTTTGCACAAAAAGTGTTAGGAAAAGAATTAGCTGTCAATGAAGTATTTGATGCGGGAAGTTTAGTTGATATTCGCGGAGTAACTAAAGGAAAAGGGTTTCAGGGAACAGTTAAGCGATATGGTGTTCCGATTCGACAGCATAAAGCAGAGAAGACTAAACGGGGAATTGGTACATTAGGTTCATGGACGCCAAAGCGGGTTCAGCATACAGTTCCACAATCAGGTAAAATGGGTTTTCATTTACGAACAGAATATAATAAGAAGATTATTAAGATTAGTACACAACCCGAAGAGATTAATTCCAAAGGGGGAATTGTCAGTTATGGGGTTGTACGAAATACATATATGATGGTGCATGGGTCAGTAGCAGGGCCTGAGAAACGAGAAGTGGTATTAACTGCACCGTATCGACCAAATAAGACAAGTAAAGAAGTGCCAGAATTGACACACATTTCCAAATGAGGCTAATATATAATGAAATTACCACTATTTGATTTACAAAAGAAAAAAGGAAAAGATAAAGAGTTACCAATCCAATTTTCTGAAGAATACCGTCCTGATTTAATCAAGCGAGCAGTACATGCGTTACAGAGTGCGTCACGACAATCACATGGGGCACATCCCGAAGCAGGGATGCGTTCGGCGTCAAGTGTGAGTAAGCGACGACGAAATTATCGCGGATCGTATGGGTTTGGTATCAGCCGTGTTGCGCGAAAAGTATTTTCACGTCGAGGGACGAGAATGAATTGGAAAGGGACGTTCACGTCACAAACTGTGGGCGGGCGACGAGCACATCCACCAAAAGCAGAGAAAGAATGGCAGCGAATGATCAATTTGAAAGAGAATCGAAAAGCATTGAGATCGGCATTAGCAGCAACAGTTTTACGAGATTTAGTCGTTAAGCGCGGTCACAAAGTTCCAACTGAATATCCTTTTATCATTGATGGAAGTATCGAAGCAGTACGTAAAACAAGCGATGTTGAAAAATTGTTACAGACATTAGGGTTTACAGCGGAACTTGAGCGAACGTCCGAGAAAAAAGTGCGAGCAGGTTTAGGAAAACGACGAGGACGAAAATACCAACGTAAGAAAGGGGTATTAGTTGTTGTAAGCGGGGATTGTCCATTATTAAAAGCAGCGCGAAATATCGAAGGTATTGATGTAGTAGAAGTCACGGCATTAAATGCAGAATTATTAGCGCCAGGAACACAACCAGGAAGAGTGGCGTTATGGAGTGAAAAAGCAGTCGATGCATTAGCAGAAAAGAAATTATATTTATAATTGTGAATATTTAACATGGCAAAAACAACAAAAACAGGAGTAGCGAAAACTGAAACAGCGAAAGCAGCAGTGAAAGCGGTATCTACAGATGCGGTTAAAAAAGTTGGAGCTACATTTGATCCTTACAATGTGTTACATCATCCTTTAGCGACGGAAAAATGCATCCGGCAAATTGAATTTGAAAACAAGTTGTCGTTTGTTGTGAATCCGTCGTCGACGAAGTTTGATGTGAAGCGAGCAGTTGAACAATTATTTAAGGTGCGCGTGATGAAAGTGACGATACAGAACTCTATTCGGGGAGAGAAGAAAGCGATTGTGCGTTTAACACCACAATATTTAGCATCTGATGTGAGTGCGGATTTAGGATTAATTTAGGTTGATTTACAATGGGAAAACGCTTATTACAACAACGACGAGGACGGGGATCACCGACCTATCAGGTAGCTAGTCATCATTTCAAGGGTGTGGCGAAGCATTGCCCAGTTGATACGAAAGGAGTTGTCGTTGATTTTGTACATTGTCCAGGGCATACAGCTCCATTGATGGATGTATCATTTTTATCGGGCGATCGAGGGTTAACGATTGCACCAGAAGGAGTTAAAATTGGAGATATTGTTTCAGTGGGCGGGGCAGAAGTTCGCGAAGGAAATGTATTGTACTTAAAAGATATTCCTGAAGGAACAATTGTGCATAATATTGAGTTACAGCCAGGTGATGGCGGGAAAGTTGTACGAGCATCTGGAACGTATGCGAAAGTTGTTTCAAAAACAGATGATGGTATTCGAGTTAAGTTACCTTCACGAAAAGAAAAATTATTTTTACCAGATTGTCGGGCAGCTATTGGAATTGTGGCGGGTGCCGGAAGACCAGAGAAGCCATATCTTAAAGCAGGTACACGATTTAAGAGAATGCGAGCATTAGGAAAGTTATATTCAAGAGTATGTGGTATTTCAATGAACGCGGTAGATCATCCGTTTGGTGGGAAGAATTCACACATCAAAGGTCGACCTACGCAGTCGTCAAGAAATGATCCGCCTGGTCGAAAAGTTGGTAAGATTGCACCACGAAGAACGGGGCGAAAGACTAAATAGAGATAAGGTCAATATATAAATAACATATGAATAACATATAAATCCTGAAGAGGTTACATTACAACAATGGCAAAAGAAATCACATGGCGAGGAAAATTGGAAGAAGAAGTGAAGAAGTTAGATTTGAAATCATTCATGACTCTGATTCCAGCTCGTTCCCGACGGTCACTTGAGCGAGGATTGACTGAACAACAACAGAAAGTGTTGAAGTCGGTTGAAGCAGGTAAAAATAATATTAAAACACATTGCCGTGATATGGTTATTTTGCCAGCGATGATTGGAAAGACGTTTAAAGTATACAATGGGAAAGAGTATTTACAAGTGATTGTTACATTAGAAATGATTGGGCATGTGTTAGGTGAGTTTTCAATGACACGTAAATCAGTTTCCCACAGCTCGGCAGGTATAGGTGCTACACGATCAAGTAAAGCGGTGACAGCACGATAGGAATGAACATTTAAATTAAACTAAATTTAAACTTGATAATTAACAAAATAACAAAAATGGCAGAAAAAAAACAAACAGCAACTGTACACAACGCGAAGGCAGTTATGCATAGTTTACCTTTTTCCACAAAGCAAGGTAAAGAAATCTGTAACTTTTTGCGATACAAAAAGACAGGCTTTGCGAAAGAGTTTTTGGCAAAAGTTATCGTGTTGAAAACGCCAGTGCCGTATAAGATTGCAGTCAAAGATTTAGGTCATAAACCAGGTATTGGGCCGGGAAGATTTCCTCAGAAAGCGGCAGGATTTTTTTTACAAGCAGTACAATCGGTTGAAGCAAATGCACAGTACAAAGGATTGGATGTCAACAGTTTAGTTATCAGCAAAATTTTAGTTCAGAAAGGGGCCATTCCGTTTACGGGAAAACGACAACAAGTGAAATCAAAACGAACACATATTGAAATTGAAGTGGAAGAGCGGAAAAATGCCGCTGGGAAGAAAAAAACGACGGCTGACAAAGTAGGAAAAGCAGCAGACGCAAAAGAGAGCAAGCCAAAAGCACCATCGGCAAAAACAAGTGAGCCTAAAACAAAAACACAATAAATCAACAAGATAAAATAAATTAACGAAGGAAGATACCTATGATTGAGCGACAATTCATTGCACAAAAAACGAAAGAGTACTATATCAAGCAGTACATTGAAAATAAATTGAAAGGCGTAGGTATTTCACAAATCAAACTTAAAAAAATTCCGTTAGGGGAAAAAATTATTATTTACACAAGCAGACCAAGTTTAATCGTTGGTTCGAGAGGAGCAAATATTCGAGATTTAACACGTGTATTAAAGCAGGATTTCAAATTAGAAAATCCACAAATTGAAATCAATGAAGTGAAAAATCCATTTATTGATGCAATGATTGTGGCGGAACGTATTGCAAGTTCATTAGAACGATTTGGTTCAGCACGATTCAAAAGTATAGGTCATAAAGTGATGGAAAATGTAATTAAGTCCGGAGCTTTAGGTATTGAAGTTATTATTTCAGGAAAAATTCCAGGTGCACGAGCAAAAAGTTGGAGATTTTATCAAGGGTATTTGAAGAAGTGTGGTGACATTGCGGTTACAGGAGTACAAAAAGCGAAAACAGCAGCGTTATTAAAAACAGGGATTATTGGAATTCAAGTTTCGATTATGCCGCCCGATATCGTGCTTCCAGATTATGTTAATATTAGAAAAGAATTAGTACAAGAATCATCAGTTAAAGATGTTAAAGAAAGTGCTTTGGTTAGCGAAGTAGCAGGTGAGGAAGCGGCAGGAGAAAAAGCTGGCGAAGGAAAAGGTAAGAAGAAAGCAAGCGGTGGCAGCGAGAAAGAAAAAACTGAGAAGAAAAAAGCAGCACCGCGCAAGAAAACAGAAGCTAAAGAGAATAAAGATGTTAAAGAAGCAAAAGAAGTAACGGCAGATGCAGAGAACAAAGAAGAGAAAGAAGAAGTTAAAACTGAATAAATCAAACAAATCAAACACCTAAGAAAAATAAAAAATCAACCCACATTACAATCACATCATGAAAACTGAACAAGACTTGAAAAATTTGAACAAAGAGGAGTTGACTTCCAAATTGAATGAGTTGCGAAAAGAAGTAATGAAGTTAAATAGTCAAGTACGAAGCGGGGCTAATGTACAAAATCCAGGAAAACTTAAACAATC
>Ga0209541_10006038_pt1 | contig 20839 bp, 22 predicted proteins | sample RifCSPlowO2_01_FD_184027 | JGI IMG/M metagenome (GOLD analysis project Ga0209541, IMG submission 184027) | Groundwater microbial communities from Rifle, Colorado - Rifle CSP2_plank lowO2_0.1 (SPAdes) (version 2) | ecosystem: Environmental > Aquatic > Deep subsurface > Groundwater | place... | reverse complement strand
TATCTCAAAAGCTTCTTCGTCTGTTAATCAAAATATCCCTTCTGCAAGCTTAGCCCCAACACCTGTTCCTTCTACTGTCCCTGCAGTCCAGCAAAGCGGTGATATTAATAGGGATGGTAAAATAAATCTGTCTGATTTGAGCAGGTTCTTTGGTCAGTTCAATCAGAGAGGTACTCTGGCCGCTGATTTGAATGGGGATGGGGTGGTAAACTCTTTTGACTATCCAATCATAAGAGGGGTTTTAATTGAAAATAATGTGATTGAAGTAAAATGAGCAAACTGTATTGCAAAAAGGGGTTTGGGATATTAATTCTGATCTTAACTTTAAAACTATCAGAAAATGATAAAACTGCTATTATTGCCAGTCACCCTGATTTTATTAGTTTTTCTATCTGCCCTACCCATTTTTGCAACCAATGACAATACTGTTTCGCCAAGCGAAACCGTGTATTCACAGCAAGACTTTAAAAATGATCTAAGTGCTGCTAAGGAATATATGGTTGCCTACAAGGATTGGTTGATGGAAGTACAGAGTTCGGATTTTGGAAAACTGGGCTTTCAGGTTAATCAACAAGGCGTTGATGAAATGGATAACATATTGACAAATGCTTATACACAAAAACTGGCAAGAGGATCCGCTTAAATGGCAGAAAGAAATGCTTTCTTGGTATGATAAATACGACCAATGGGCAGATAAAGTCTCAACTGAGTTAGATTCACAATATCAAAAATCCAACCAGCAGTAATTAGCCAAAAAGGCTTTGCACCAGTAATATTGATTGACAAAGTATTTACAAATGTAATACTTTGTAATATAATGATAATCAAGAAACTGATCTGGGATGGGTGGAATATAGAACATATAGCCAGACATAATGTTACCACGGAAGAGGTTGAAGAAGTTTGCAATAGCAGGAATTTATTTGAGCGAGGTAGAGATAGAACATATCAAATAACTGGGCAGACGCAATCTGGTAGATATTTAACAATTATTGTGGTACCAAGCAGTAATGGTTTTTATCCGGTAACAGCAAGAGATGCTGATGATAAAGAAAGAAGGAGGTTTAAAAAGAAATCATGAAAAAAACAAAGGAGGTTCCAAAATTTAAATCTATTGAAGAAATGGCTCAATTTTGGGATGCTCACTCAACAGCTGATTATCCTGATTTTTGGACGCCAGTCACAGATATAAAGTTTTCCAAAAATTTAAAATCTGTTTATCTAAATGGAGCAAAGCCCCCTAAAAATGCAATTGTCCAGATGAGATTGGATAAAGAAACTATTTCTGCCATGGAAAAAGTGGCGAGACAAAAGGGTGTCGGTACTTCAACTGCTGCCAGAATGTTGATTAGGGAACGTTTGGCACAACTGAATATCATCTAAGACTTGATTTTTATGGGATAGTCTGATAAAATTCCCCATACTAATGAAATACGATGCACAACTGACAGAATTAAAAACTCTCCTGCCTACTGCTAAAAATATCTTAATTGCTTTACCTGCAAATTCAAGCATTGACCAGCTAGCTGCTGGTTTGGCTTTATTTATAACTTTAGAATCAAGCGGAAAACAGGTTTCTGTTGCTTGTGACGACACAATAATGGTCGGTCAGTCACATCTTTTCGGAGTCGATCATGTTCAAAAAACTTTGTCTTCCACAGATGGTGGTAATTTAACACTAACTTTAGAAGGTGTAGCTGCTTCTGACGGAACTATTCCTGCTTTAGAAAAACTAGACTGGTCTGCTGAGGCAGGGAATTTAAACTTAGTATTTCATGTTCTGCCGGGTCAAACTTTCCAGCCTGCCAAAATTGTGCCTCATTACCAGGGCGGTGGATTTAATTTAATTTTTGTTATAGGAGCAGTTAACTTAAATGCTTTGGGAAATGTTTATCAATCAAACAGCCAAGCTTTCTCAGGCACTCATGTTGTGGATATTGATAACCAGATTGCTAACACCAGTTTTGGTCAAACTAATATCTTAGATGCAAATGCCTTTTCTGTTTCAGAGGTCTTAACCTCGGTCATTACTGATTTAGGATTTGTCTTAAGCTCTGATGCAGCCAGCAATCTTTTGGCTGGTATTTTTGATGCAACTAACAATTTAACAAATGAAAAAGTCAGCGCAGAAACTTATGTAGCTGTTGCTAATTGTTTACGGGTGGGAGGAAGAAAACCAGGAGTATTAGTTCAGTCTACACCAGTTCAAGCTACTCCGGCATATGATTGGAATGCCTTAATGCCTAAAAACCAAACTGTTAACCCACAGACTGATTACACTGTTCCTCCGGTAGTATCATCTGCTCAAATAGTAGATCAGGGTGATGATCATAGTATGCCTTCACCTGAAGAAAGACCAGCCGGAGAAGGTGTAATTTCTGAGACAGTTGAACCAGAATGGCTCACCCCCAAAATCTTCAAAGGTTCCTCAATAGGATAACCAATTCTTCCTCCTATAAATTCTTTTCTGGGAAGCAGGTTATCAATTAGAGGAAACTCAAATCCTAACAAAAACTGTATTTTCTTGGGAAATTTTGGTGTAATATTTATCAAAAGCAGTTGACACCTCCATTCTGGAGCTTCCGTCTGATTATGAAGTTAGAGCTACATATTCAGACTAGTCAGCTGCTTTTTACTTGTCAAATCAAACTAAATGTAGTTTTGCACCAAACTCACTCTTTAAGACTTGCATATTTTAAAGATACCTGCTAATATACGCCCAATGTAAGTTTAGGACGACTTTGGCATCAAAGTTGCGCCATTTTGAAAGGATAAGATGCCGTTAGATCCAAAGATTAAGCAGAAAATAATTAAAGAGTTTGCCACAAAGAGTGGAGATACAGGCTCTCCGGAAGTGCAAGTTGCCCTGTTAACAGAACAGATCAAAAATTTAACTTCTCATCTTAAAGAACACAGTCACGACGTACATTCAAGGCGCGGACTTTTATCAATGGTTAATAAGCGAAGAAGATTGTTGCAGTACCTGGTGAAAAAGGATGAAGATAGGTACAAGGTGGTAATCGAGAAACTTGGACTATCAAAGTAATTTGTGATATAATTTAGAAAGATCGAGAGATTTGGGGATTGCAAAGAGATAATTAAAAAACTTAATTGCCTCTTATCCAGTTTCCAAATCCTCATAAATTAATGTCAAAAGTAATAACAAAAGAGATCGATCTTAATGGTCGTAAATTGAAATTAGAAACAGGCAAGCTAGCGCTGCAGGCAGATGCTTCTGTTTTAGTGTCTTGGGGTGAGACTGTAATTTTAGCAACAGTTGCTACTCAGCCTTTAAAAGAGGATATAGGCTACTTCCCCTTATCTGTAGAATATGTTGAAAAACATTATGCCGGTGGAAGAATTTCTTCTTCAAAATATATTAAAAGAGAAACCAGACCAACTGATGAGGCTGTTTTAACAGGTAGATTAATTGACCGTTCCATCCGTCCCCTATTTCCCAAAGAATTTAAAAGCAGTGAAGTGCAGGTTATTTTAACAGTACTTTCCGTGGATCAACTTAATGATCCTGATGTGGTGGGTTTAATCGGTGCCTCAGTAGCTTTGTCTATCTCATCAGTACCCTGGAAAGGACCAATTGCCTGTGTCCGGATAGGTGAAAAAGACGGAAAATTGATTGTAAATCCAACAATGGATCAGATGGAACAACTTAACATGGATCTTTTGGTTGCATCTGGTAAAGAGAAAATAGTCATGATAGAAACTCAAGCTAAACAGGTGGATGACAAGTTAGTGTTTGAGGCAATTAAGCAAGCACATGCTCAGAATCAGCCGATCATTGCTTTAATAGAAGATTTTACAAAAGAGGCAGGAAAGAAAAAACAGGAAGTTGCAGAGTTAGAAGAAAAGCTTGAAGAAGCTTTAATTTCTGAAGTTACAAAACTTACTAAGGAAAGAATTGAAGCAGCTTTGTTTGATAATGAACATCCCTGGCATGAGGCAACAGGGGACTTAATTAAAAAACAATTAGCAGTCCAATATGCAGAAACCCTACCACCACAAATAATATCCGGGATTTTTGATAAGGTTGCCAAAGAAATACTACATGAAACTGTTTTGGAAAAAGGTAAAAGAGTAGATGGCAGGGCAATGGATGAGATCAGAAAATTAGATATGGAAATTGGGATTTTGCCAAGAACTCATGGTAGCGGCCTATTCCAAAGAGGAGATACCCAGGTTTTGTCTATTGTCACGCTCGGTGCCCCATCCTTGGCTCAGACTTTGGATGGAATGGAAGGGGAAAGACAAAAGCGCTTTATACACCATTATAATATGGGCATTAATCCTTTTTCCGTAGGTGAGGTAAAAAGAATAGGGGCTCCTAACAGACGTGACATTGGTCACGGGGCTTTAGTTGAAAAGGCGCTTTTAGCAGTTATCCCAACAGAAGATATTTTTCCTTATGCTATCAGAGTGGTTTCCGAGGTTTTAGCAGCTAATGCTTCTACTTCACAGGCAGCTGTTTGTGCTACCAGCATTGCTCTTCTAAATGCAGGCGTGCCTTTAATAGAACCAGTGGCTGGTATTGCCATGGGACTATTTTCCAATGACAAAAAAATCCAAGTAATAACAGATATGAGAGCTGTTGAGGATTTTTATGGAGAAATGGATTTTAAAGTGGCTGGAACTAAAAATGGAGTGACCGCCATCCAAATGGATACAAAGCTTGAGGGACTTACCTTTGAGATTGTTGAACAGGCATTAAATATGGGTAAAAAAGCCAGAATAGAAATTTTAGAAAGCATGTCCAAAGTTATACCCGCAGCTGGCCCATTATCTCCACATGCACCAAGAGTAGAAACTCTCCATATTAAGCCGGAAGAAATTGGGCTGCTTATTGGGACAGGCGGGAAAACTATTAATTCAATTATTGTCAAAACCGGGGCTGGTATTGATATTGAGGATGATGGAACAGTGATGGTGTCCGGGACAAGTTCTGAGGGTGTAGATCAGGCTATTGCTTCAATCCAGGGTATGTTTAGAACATTTAATGTTGGTGAGGAACTAACAGGTAAAGTAGTACGACTGGCTGCTTTTGGGGCTTTTGTGGAATTATCACCTGGAAAAGACGGTTTGGTACATATTTCTCAAATGGCACCGGGTCATGTAGAAAAACCAGAAGATGTAGTATCAGAGGGGCAGGAAGTAAAAGTAAGAGTTACTGATGTTTCGCCTGATGGAAAGATCGGATTATCAATGCTTTTTGGAGCAGATATTAAACCAGAATCTGAAGGAAGACCGTCTGGTGGAGGTTTCAGACCAAGAGAAGGTGGGTCATCTTCAAGTGGGGGTTTTAGACCAAGACCATTTGGAGATAGACCAAGATTCGGAAGTGGTGGGGGAAGCAGGAGTGGATTTGGCTCGCCTCGCGGCGGAGCGGGAGGAAGAAGAGACTCAGGTAGAAGATCTCCGGGTGGATTCGGCTCGCCTCGCTCGCGTTTTGGCGAAGCGGGTCGCGGAGGCGGAAGAGATCGGGGTGGGCGCGGCGGTTTTGACAGATAAATGTTAGAATAATGATGATGGATAGTTCTGCCCTGCTTGAAGAATTAAAGATAAAGATTACCCAGGCTAATATACCTGACGAGGTTGAAGAAAAACTTATAAACCTTATTCAGTTTCCCGGATCTGGTGCTGAGCTCTCCTCACTTATTGCATATATTGATTTTGTAATTTCTTTGCCTTTTGGTGGTCAAACCCAGGATATTTTGGATATTAACCGGGCAAAACAAATTTTGGATAAAAATCACTTTGGTTTACAGGTTGTTAAGGATCGGGTTTTAGAGTACTTGTCAGTACTTATATTGCACAAGCAAAAAGGTGAGACCAGTCTCTTCCATGCGCCGATTTTGGCTTTTATTGGTCTTGTGGGTACTGGTAAAACATCACTGGCCTACTCTATTGCTGAGAGTTTAGGAAGACCTATTATTAGAATTCCCTTTGGGGGATTAGGCGATCCAGCCTCTTTGCGTGGCCAATCCAGGCTAAGACCTGATGCCCAACCAAGTCAAATTATGAAGGCTATAAAAGTAGCTAAAGTGTCAAATCCGGTTATACTGTTGGATGAAATAGACAGAGTGGCAACAGAGTACAGAGTTGATATTATGGGAGTTTTGGTGGAACTTTTGGATCCTGCCCAAAATCAGGCTTTTCTAGATCATTATCTGGATTTTCCTTATGATTTGTCACAAGTTCTTTTTATTGCAACTGCCAATAACACCAGTAACATTGCCACAGCTGTGCTGGACAGACTGGAGCCTATTCAGATGCCATCCTATTCAGATGAGGAAAAAATTGCCATAGCTAAAAACTATCTGTTGCCAAAAGCAATTGATGAAGCCGGACTGTTGACAGATATTTTACAAATAGATCAGTCTATCTGGCCACAAATCATCAGACCTTTAGGTTTTGACTCAGGGATTAGGTCTTTGCAACGGGCTTTGCAAACAATTTGCCGAAAAGCTGCCAGCAAAGTTGTAGCAGGTGAGAGCGGACCATTTAAGATCACAGCAGATAATCTAGGAGAGTATTTAGGAGGATAATTTATGAAAACATTTAAACCACAATTTTTATCAAATATAAATAGCAATCAGTCTCTAAAATTGATCCCCTTAGGAGGAGTTGGTGATGTGACCAAAAACATGTATGTTTATGAGTATGGTAATGACATTATCATTGTTGACTGCGGAGTAGGATTTCCGGATGAAGGTATGCCGGGAGTGGATCTGGTGATCCCTGATATTTCATATTTGAGAGATAAAAAAGATAAAATCCGGGCTATTTTAATTACTCATGGTCACGAAGACCATATTGGTTCTTTGCCTTATCTTTGGCCAGAGCTGCAAGTTCCTATCTATACTCAAAAATTAACAGCCGGATTTATCAAAAATAAATTTACAGAGCACAATTTAGAAAAAAATAAGATTATTGAGGTTAAAATTGACCAAAAACTGGACTTAGGTGAATTTAGCGTATCTTTTTATCAGGTATCACACTCAATACCTGATTCTACGGGTATAGTAATTAGGACTCCTGTTGGCACAATCATCCATCAGGCAGATTTTAAAATTGACTGGACTCCTGTCTCAGGCCAGGTGACAGACGTAGGAACAGTTGCAAGTTTAGGTAAAGAAGGGATACTCTTGATGTTGATTGATTGTTTAAGAGTAGAAAAACCCGGCTTTAATAAATCAGAAAAATCTATTGAAAATACTTTTGAAAAAGCTGCTTTAGAAACTCCCGGACAATTACTTATTACAATGACCTCATCAAATGTTTCCAGAATGCAACAGGCTATCAATGTGGCTGCAAGAGTGGGCAGAAAAGTAGCTGTGGCAGGACGCTCTTTTGAAAATAATTTTCAGGTGTCAAGGGATTTAGGGTATTTGCATATTCCGCCAAATATTATGATTGCCCCGGATGCTATAAATTCTTTTACTGGGGGGAAAGTCCTGATTCTAATTGCCGGCGCCCAAGGCCAGCCAAGTTCAGCTTTAGCAAGAGTGGCTAATGAAGACCATAAACAGATTAAATTAAAAACAGGAGATAGTGTCATGTTTTCAGCTGATCCGATCCCTTCAACAGAATCTGCCCAAAATGCCCTAATTGATTCTCTATCAAGACTGGGGGTTGAGGTTTACTATTCTGCAGTGATGGATGCATTGCACGTAAGTGGGCACGGTGCGAGGGAAGAATTAAAACTGATGATTAATTTAGCCAAACCTAAGTTTTTATTTCCAATTGGAGGTACTTTTAAGCATATGAGGGCATTTGGCAATATGGCTTATGATCTGGGGTATAAAAAAGAAGAGGTGATTGAAGCTGAAGATGGTGATATCTTGGAGATCAGAAAAGATAATATTAAACTATCAGGCAGGGTTGAAGTGCAAAATGTTTATGTGGACGGATTAGGCATTGGTGATGTAGGGAGGGTGATCTTGGGGGACAGGCAAAAAATGAATGAGGAGGGAGTTGTAGTTGTGGTGGTATCAGTTGACCAACGCAGCGGAAAATTAACATCAGATGTGGACATTACCTCAAGAGGATTTGTTTTTGGTAGTCAAGCTCAGGATATTTTGGATTCAGCCAAAGATGTTGTGAAAGACAGTTTAGAAAAACACGCTCATAAAGCCTCGGATTGGCGCTTTATTAGAAAAATTATTGAAGATGGACTGGGGAAGTTTTTCTATGAAACAACTGAAAGGAGACCACTGATACTACCAGTTGTAGTGGAGGTTTAAAACCTATGTCACGAAGACGTTCTATGTATAAATTACCGCGTCTTAAGTTAAGACAGAAAACAATTGTTGCCATTGGATCTTTGATTGCTTTTACTCTGGCTGTTGTTTCAGTTGTGGCCCTTGTAACTAATTCCGAAGCTCTATCCTTTTGGAAAGAGTTTTTAGTAAAGCTACTTGGCTGGACCAGTATTATTGCTCCTGTTGTTTTTCTTTTGTCAGGTTTGGTTTTAACCAGATCCAGGTGGAAAATGGCCCAAACTAATGTTTTATTGGGTTTTATCCTGATACTTTTATCCCTTACAGCTTTGACAGCTTCATTAAAATATGAAAAAGCAGGATCAGTTGGACAACTTTTTTGGAAAGAGCTGTCCTCTTTTGTAACTGTGCCAGGTGCTATTGCATTACTGCTGCTTTTATTTTTAGTTGGCCTGGTAGTGCTTTTTAACACTTCTTTAGGCCAGATTTTTATGATCTTTGGTTGGATATTCAGTAGTGTCACGGGTATTTTAAATTCTGTCTTTAAAAGACAAAGAACATTTGAGGCAAAACATATTCCGATAAAGGTTTCCGGTGTAGACGAGAGACCCCAAATAAGGAACATGCCAACTCCTATCAAAGAACCGGTTATTGCTGATGCGCTAGTACAAAATGTAGCCGGACAATCAAAAGTTTGGAAGTATCCTCCGCTGTCTCTTTTGTCTGATAAAGTGGGTTCTCCCGCAGAACGCGGGGATGTAAAGAAAAGCGCGGATATTATTGAAAAGACTTTGGATTCATTTGGGATACAGGCAGATGTGGCAGAGGTTAACGGGGGTCCGGCTGTTACTCAGTATGCCTTAAAGATTTCTGCCGGGACTAAAATCTCCAAAATTGCTAATTTGCAGCATGATATAGCTTTAGCCTTGGCCACACCTACCGGGACTGTCAGAATTGAAGCCCCAATCCCCGGAAAATCTCTGGTGGGAATTGAGGTGCCAAACAGATCTTTGGAGGTTGTGGGATTAAAGCATGTTTTGGCATCAGATGAGATGCACAAACACAAATCAAAACTGGCTGTGGTATTAGGACGGGATACTTCCTCAAAACCCATGGTAGTAGATCTGGACCGGATGCCGCATGTCTTAATTGCCGGAACAACAGGTTCTGGTAAGTCGATTATGTTAAATGCTGTTATTACTTCTTTGCTTTTTAGAAATTCGCCAGATGAGTTAAAGTTAATTTTGATTGATCCAAAAAGAGTAGAACTGACAAACTACAATAATATTCCTCATCTGTTAACACCGGTTATTACAGAGCCGGAGAAGATTTTATCATCTTTAAAATGGGCCATGGCAGAGATGGATAGAAGATATAAATTATTTCAGTCTGTGGGTGTGAGAAATATTGCCGGCTATAATGAAATGTCAGGATTTCTGGCCTTACCCTATATTATAATTATTATTGATGAGCTGGCAGATCTGATGATGTTTGCACCTGTTGAGATTGAGGATGCTATTACCAGAATTGCTCAACTGGCAAGGGCTACAGGAATTCATTTAGTTGTTGCAACACAAAGGCCTTCGGTTGACGTGATTACCGGTTTAATTAAAGCCAATATTCCTTGTCGGATTGCTTTTAACGTGTCATCAATGATTGACTCCAGAGTTATTTTAGATGGGCCAGGCGCGGAGAAGTTACTTGGCCGGGGAGATATGTTGTTTCTACCTCCTGATGCTTCCAAGCCGATGCGTATTCAGGGTGTATTTGTGCAAGACCAGGAGATTAATAACTTAATTAAATATCTTAAATCTACAGGAATCACGCCTCAGTATACTGCCGAGGTAACAGAGATGCCGGTAGGAAGAGCTGGAGGCAGGGGTGATACAGGCGAGCGTGATGATCTTTTTGAGGAAGCAGTCAGGACTGTTTGCCAATATGACCGGGCTTCAGCATCTTTACTGCAAAGAAGGTTAAAAGTAGGTTATGCCAGAGCAGCTAGAATCTTAGATGAACTTGAGGAAGCAGGCATAGTTGGGATAGGAGAAGGTAGTAAACCCCGGGATGTACTGGTTAAAAATGCAGATGACTACTTTGCTTCCTAAAGTGCAGCTTCTGAATAATTCCCTTTATGTATGAATGAAAATTTAGCTAATGTTTTAAGAAAAGGCGGCATAGCTGTAGTTCCTACGGATACTATTTATGGCATTGTGGGGTCGGCTCTAAACCCCGAGACTGTTGAGCAGATTTATAATCTAAGAAAAAGAGCTAAAGACAAACCTTTTATTATTTTGGTTTCTTCTATAAAAGATTTAGAAAAATTTAGCATTAAACTAAAAGACAAGCAAAAGAAATTCTTAGAAAAAGTTTGGCCAAATCCTGTATCTGTGGTATTACCATGTGACAGCCGGGATTTTGAATATCTTCATAGGGGAAAAGATAGTTTAGCTTTTAGAATGCCAAAAGATGAAAGACTTTTAAAAATCTTAAAGGAAGTAGGACCTTTGGTTGCGCCTTCTGCTAATTTTGAAGGAGAAAAGGTAGCAGAAAATATTAGTGAGGCAAAGAAATATTTTGGGGATAGTGTTGCAACCTATATAGATAATGGCAAAATAAAATCTGAGCCCTCCACTTTAGTAGCTTGGGAAGACAATTCTATTAAAATTTTACGTCAGGGAAGTTTCAAAATCTAATTAGTAAGAGATTTTAAGCAGTTACTGTAGGCAAAGCAGGTGGAGTATTGTCAGCAGCAGTTAGAGTACCATCAATACTGGCTTGATCATCCGTCTGAGAGCTTTCGGTGACAACATTATCAGAAGCGCCCAGTTGCTCAAGTGCCTGATCAATGGGAGCCATTGCTTCCTTGAACCTTTTTTCTTCAGCCCCTTTTCTTTTTCTTTCCAATTGTTCGTCTGAGACAGATTTGAAGTTATTAAATTGATCTTGAGTTAAATGCATATAGGCCAGGATTACTTTTTCTGAGCATTTCTCACTAACAAATTTCAGATTATTAAATAAAACAACATAAAAATCCTGACCTGAATCTGCTTGTTTATTATGACTGACTTCTGCCTCGTAATCTTTTAAATTCAATCGATAATGATCCTGCAAAGAATTAGGATCAAATTTCGAAAGATCTGTATGTGAAACTATTAATTTATCTGTACTGATTAGGTTAGTAAGTTGAGAGATATAACTGCCAGCTTTTTCACTATCGCCGCTGGGAGGTGGAAGCTGAATAGAGGTGTCAGCAGACTTAGCAGTTTGTTGATCTTGATCGGACATTAGCTGTATATTAGAAGGTTAAGCTTTGTCTGTCAACCCCGACTTTACCCGGGTCAACTGGTATAATTGTCTGATATGAGAACTGTAGGACAGGTTTTAAAAGAAGAGCGGGAAAGAAAGTTTTATACTCTTTTGGAGATAGAGAAAATAACCAAGATCAGAAAGGAGCTTTTGCAGGCCCTGGAAGCTGGTGAGTATGATAAACTGCCACCACCTACTTTTGTTCAGGGATTTATTAAAAACTATGGCAGGTTTTTAGGTTTAAATACAGAAAAATTATTAGCAGTTTTCAGAAGAGAATTTTCTGAGCATAAAAATCCCCCCAGAATACTGGATTCTTTACGAAATCCAGTAGATGATAGAAAATTCAGGTTAACTCCTACCAAAGTTTTAGTCAGTGTAATTTTTACTCTGGTAATAGTCTTTTTTGCCTATCTTTGGTTTGAGTATAGATTTTTAGTAGGCGCGCCGTTTCTGCAAGTAGATCAGCCTGCTGATCAGTTTAATACCAGCAACCTCGAGGTTATAATTTCAGGAAAAACCGATCCTGAAGCTAAGGTGAGCATCAATGAGCAGGAGATTGCTGTTGATCAAAGCGGGAAGTTTTCCCAACCAATTAAACTTTCTGAGAATGCCAACAATATTGTCATTTCAGCTGCCTCAAAAATCGGTAAAAAAACTACCATACAAAGAACTGTTTTCCTAAAACCTTAGTATGTTAAACTAGACCCATGGATTTACTACAAGCAGCCTTAATTTTTTTAATCTTACTTTTGTCTATATTTTTAGCAATTGCCGGTTTTCAGGTATTCTTAATTTTAAGAGACCTAAAAAAGGCTTTAGATAGATTAAACAAAGTATTGCAAACAGGTGAAGAGATTGCCCAGGACATTGAAAAACCCGTAGCAGCAGCCTCAAATCTGATGACAACTTTGGGGGGGCTGGTCAACAGAAATTCTAAACCTAAACCAAAAAGGTTCTACAAGCGAGCCCTATGACTTCAAAGGATATTAGAGAAAAATATATTAAGTTTTTTGTAAGTCATGGACATAAGGAAATTGCTCCCGCAAAACTAGTTCCGGAGAATGATCCAACAACTCTTTTTACCTCGTCAGGTATGCAGCCTTTAGTCCCCTATCTTTTAGGACAAGTTCATCCTGAGGGAAAAAGATTAGTAGATTCTCAACCTAGCTTTAGAGCAGAAGATATAGAAGAAGTTGGAGATAACAGGCATACTACTTTTTTTGAGATGTTAGGCAATTGGTCTTTAGGAGATTATTTTAAAGAAGATCAATTAAAATGGTGCTTCGAATTTTTAACAAAAGAAATTAACCTAGATCCAAAGAGATTACATGTAGCCATCTTTGAAGGAAACGAAAGCGTACCAAAAGATACTAAGTCATATCAGATATGGAAAGGCATAGGTATTTCAGAGGAACGCATCCATTTTTATGGAGTGGAGAAAAACTGGTGGTCACGGTCTGGTCCCCCGGATAAAATGCCTGTGGGAGAAATAGGTGGTCCAGATAGTGAGGTTTTTTATGAGTTTTCTTCTGTTGAGCATGATAAAGAATACGGAGAAAAGTGTCACCCAAATTGTGATTGTGGCAGGTTTTTAGAAATCGGAAATTCTGTTTTCATTCAATATCAAAAACAAGAAGACAGGTCTTTAAAAGAGTTGCCAAATAAAAATGTAGATTTTGGGGGAGGACTAGAGAGACTAACTGCAGCTGTTTTAGATACTCCAGATATTTTCCAAACAGATCTTTATGTAGCGATTATTCGAATAATCGAACAAAATACTGGTAAGAAATATGAAGAAAATAAATCATCTATGCAGGTGATTGCGGACCATATGAAGGCTGCAACTTTCCTGATTATAGATGGAGTTATTCCTGCAAATAAGTTACAAGGCTATGTGTTAAGGAGATTGCTCCGTCGTTCTGCTGTTAAATTGAGACATCTTAATAAGGAACTAAACTTAAAGGCACTTGCTTTGATGATACGAATCATTAGAACAATTTATGATAATCAATTCAATATCAAATGGGATGAAGAGTTGAATAAAGTGGAGAAAATAATTGATGGTGAGATGGACAGATTTAACAAAACTTTAGATCATGGTCTAAAAGAAGTGGAAAAAATTGATCAGATTGATGGAAAAAAGGCTTTTGATTTATATCAAACTTTTGGTTTTCCATATGAGGTAACAGAAGAGCTTTTCAGACAAAAAGGGCAAGAGATTGATTGGGAACAATTTAAACAAGAATTTGAAAAACATAAGGGATTATCTCGAACTGCCTCAGCTGGAATGTTTAAAGGAGGACTGGCTGATCATTCTGAGATAGTTACCAAGTATCACACCGCTACTCATCTTTTACACCAAGCCTTACGGGATGTATTAGGACCACAAGTTTTTCAAAAAGGTTCAAATATCACAAGCGAAAGATTAAGATTTGATTTTTCTTTTGATAGAAAAATGACAGATGAAGAAATAAAACAAGTGGAGGATTTGATTAATAAAAGAATTGAGGAAGATTTGAAAGTTGATCATATGATTGTGAATTTAGAAGAAGCTAAGAAGATGAATGCCATCGGACTTTTTGATGAAAAATATGCAGATCAAGTAAGTATTTATGGAGTAGGGCCCGGAGTTCGCGGGGGATATTATTCTCTGGAATTTTGTGGTGGGCCTCATGTTGGACACACCTCTATAATTGGAAAGATTAAAATTACCAAAGAAGAAGCAGTATCTGCTGGAATGAGAAGAATTAGAGCAGAAATTATGCTATGATTTTCATATGAGTTTTTTAGATAAACTCTCTGCCCTTATACCTTTTCAAAAGAAAGATGAGGTCGTAGAGTATTTTTTCGCCTTAAATATCACCAGTGAGAAGCTAACAGTCGCACTTTGGGCAATAGAAAGAAAACAGCTTAAAATTTTAGGACTAGCCTGCGAAAGTTATTCTTCTTTGGAAGATTTAACCGGGCTGACTGATAAACTTTTAGATGAGAGTTTGGGGTTAAAAGAAATAGAACCGCAAAAAATCCTTTTTGGTGTACCTAGCCCCTGGCTCTCTGATGGGAATTTGAAAGATCAATACTTAAAGATTATAAGAGGGTTGGTTAAAGAATTGGAACTAACTCCTATGGCATATGTTGAATCTGCGCAGGCCCTGGTTCACTTTTTAGAAAAACAGGAAGGGGTCCCGCCCATTGCTATTTTAGTAGGATTTGACGCGCTACATTTGACAGTAACTGTGGTCAGAGCAGGAAAAATCGACGGAGTTAAAACAGTTTCAAGAGGTGAAAAAAGCGGAGTAGATATAGAAAAGGCGCTCCTGACATTTATTGATGTAGAGACTTTACCTTCAAAGATTTTGATTTATGGGCAGGAGAAAGAGGCTTTGGAAAAGTTAAAAAGCCAACTACTGTCTTTTTCCTGGATGTCTAAACTGTCTTTTTTGCATTTTCCCAAAATAGAAATTTTACAAAATGATGTTGAAATTAAAAGCGTATGTTTGGCCGGAGCATCAGAGATGGAAACCGATGTTTCGTATACCGAAAGCACGATTAAACAGAACTTGGTCAAGTCCTCATTAATTGCTAAAGATGAGATCTCAGAGGAAGTGCAAGTTTCAGAGGATTTAGGATTTGTGGTTGGTGATGTAGCAGCAGAAATCAAAGAGGAAGAAAAAAAGGTTTCACCCCAAGAAGATGAATTAGTACCAGCAGAAACCAGTTTATCAGAGCTTGAAGATTTTGAACAAGAGACTGCCCAACCTGCTTTTTCTGTTCCAACCGAGGCTAAAGGTAAATTTTCTTTTAAAGGTATGGTTTTCTTGTTGGGCTTTGTTGGTATTTTACTGATTATTTTGGGGGCATATCTTTTTTTACTCAAAGCTGAGGTAAAAATCTTTGTAGAGCCCAAGGTTTTAGAAAAAGATACCCAGGTGACTGCTGATCCTAATCAAAAAACTGTTAATGAAGACAGTAAAATCATCCCCGGACAGTTAGTTGATACTGAGGTGTCCGGATCAAACAAAGCGCAGGCAACCGGCAAAAAGCAAATTGGGGATGCTGCCAAAGGGACTGTGGTGGTCAGAAATAAAACAGACGGGGCAACCTCTTTATCTAAAGGCACAATTCTTGCTTCCTCAAGCGGATTAAAATTTAGTTTAGATTTAAGTGTTAATATTGCCTCCCGTTCAGCTGATGATGGGACATGGGGTAAAGCCACAGTCACAGTAACTGCCCAAAGTATTGGCGCAGATGGAAATCTGCCCTCCGGGTCAGATATGACAGTTTCAGGATTTTCCCAAGATAAATTAGTTGCCAAAGCCGAAGGTAATTTTTCCGGTGGCACTTCTAAAGATGTGACAGTTGTCTCAAGTGATGACCAACAAAAGCTGTTAGCATCCTTGTCTTCAAACTTAAGACAGCAGGCTCAACAAAAACTGCAAGAAAAACTACCGCAAAAAAAGATTCTGGAGGAGGGTTTATCTGAGGATATTATCAAGAAATCATTTAATAAAAATATCAACGACCAGGCAGCTGAGTTTTCACTTAATTTAACAGCTTATTATAAAGGGACTGCTTTTGAGGACAAAGACCTTAAGTTGATTGTATCTAAACTGGTAACCACACAAGTACCGGAGGGTTTTGCGCTTAATCTGGAAGATACAGAAACGCAAGCAGATGTTTCAAAACTGGAAAAAGACGGTAAGTTAATATTCCTGGCCCGTTTTAAAGCCAAACTGCTGCCAAAAATAGATCCAGAAAAAGTAAAAAATCAGATTAAAGGAAAAAGTGTAGGTGAGGCGTCAAGTGCGATAAAGGGAATGGAGGATGTTTTGGGATCAGAAATTAAAATTTCCCCATTGCTTCCCCCTATACTACAGAGATTGCCGATTTTGACAAAGAATATCAAAGTTGAGATAGGTCTTAAATGATAACTGTGAAACTTTTGCCAATAGGATTTTTATCTTTGGGAATTTTCTTACTAATGCAGGTGATTTTACCAATAGCTTCATTTCAAATCTGGGAGCTGGGACAAAAATATAATAATAATCTGCTGATAAGCCCCACGCAAAAAGATAGCCGGGTTCTGGGGATATCAATACAAAGCAAAGATAATTTTTCTGCAATTGTTTCTACTCTAAGAAGAGAAACTCAGCCAACATATACACAGTTTAACTTATCTATCCCAAGACTTAATATAGATAAAATACAGGTACTGGTGGATAGCAATGATTTATCAAACAGCCTGGCTCATCTTCCAGGATCTGCGCTGCCTGGGGAAAAGGGTAATGTTTTTATCTCGGGCCATTCTGCACTTTCTAATTTTTTTAGTTTAAAAAAAGCTCTTTTTGGCAATCTTACGGATTTAAAAAAAGGTGACCAGATACTGGTGGAGGTTGAGGGAGTAAAGTTTAGGTACGAGGTTTCGCAACTAAAAGTGGTAGATCCAAATGATCTGTCAGTGATAAATGCTCCGGATACCCAGGGAAGGTATATTTCTTTGATGACTTGTGTGCCGCCCGGGTTAAACTTTAAAAGACTGATTATTTTAGGTAAGATGATTTGATGAAATACTTAGGCATAGACTTTGGACTGCGAAGAATAGGTTTAGCAACTTCGGAAGGAAATCTGGCTGCCCCCTTAAAAATAATAGAGGTTAAGGGATTTAAAGATGCTGTTGAAAGAGTAATACAAGAAGCCGTAGAAGGGGGATTTGATAAAATTGTTGTGGGATTGTCAGAGGGCAAAATGGGTGAAACCATTTCAGGATTTGTAAGTGCTTTAAAAAAAAGGGGCTTGGATGTTGAGACTATTGATGAAACCTTATCCACTTATCAGGCAATTTCTCAGATGATTGAGCTAAACATTCCAAAAGCTAAACGCCAAAGAAGTGATGATACTGCAGCTGCTCTAATCTTGCAAAATTGGTTAGATTCAAGATGAGAAAACTAATGACTATTATTATTTTTATAACAGTTATAATTCTTATAACTAAATGGTGGTGGAATGATCAGCTTTCTTCAGTCTCTTCTGAAAAGTCTACAAAAATATTTGTGGTAGACAAGGGAGAGAATTTTTCTAAGGTAGTGGAGGATCTGAAAAAAGCAGATTTAATAAAATCACCCTGGGTTTTTAACCTTTATGGTAAGCAGTCAGGACTGATAAGCAAAATTCAGGCCGGTACATTCAGACTGTCAAAATCCTATACTGCCAGGGAAATTCTTAAAGCTTTAACTGATCAACCCTTAGATACCTGGGTAACCCTTTTGGAGGGATGGAGGGTTGAGGAGATGGCAGATAAATTGAGTAAGGAGTTGGGAGTCGATAGTTCAGAGTTTGTTAAGAATGCTAAAGAAGGGTATATGTTTCCTGATACATATTTGTTTCCTAAAGATTACTCTGTTGAGCAAATTACTAGAAGATTGAGGGATACTTTTGAGCAAAAATATTCTGATGATTTAAGATCAAAAATTAAGGCTGTGGGTCTAACAGAAGCACAAGGGGTAATTCTGGCATCAATTGTGGAAAGGGAAGCCAGGTCTGATCAAGCCAGGACTGATGTGGCATCAATTTTACTCAAAAGATTTAAAATTGGCATGGGTTTAAATGCTGATGCCACGATCCAATATATGCTGGGATATCAAAAAAATGAAAAGTCATGGTGGAAAAGAAATTTAACCAAAGATGATAAAAAAGTAGATTCGCCCTACAATACTTATCTATATAGAGGCTTACCGCCAGCTCCTATTTGCGATCCTGGGTTATCCAGTTTAACAGCTGTAGCAAATGCTGATTCTGATACTCCTTACTTATATTATTATCATGACTCGGAAGGTAATTCATACTATACTAAAACTTTGGAAGAACACAACCAAAATGTGGCAAATTATCCATGAAATTTTGGGGCAAAGTAAGAATTCACAATCAAAGAGGAAGAGAATTAGGGTTTCCCACAGCTAATGTTAATTTAGCAAAAGATATTCCTGAGGGGATATATATTTCCAAAACTAAACTGGAAAATAAAATCTTTTCTTCACTTACTTTTATAGGAAAAGTTAAAACTTTTAATGAAACAAAATATCACTCAGAAACCTATATCTTGGATTTTGATAAAAATATCTATGATCAGTGGATTAGCGTGGAATTAATAAAAAAGATCAGGGAAAATAAAAAATTTGATTCTGCGGAGCAATTGATTTCCCAAATGAAAAAAGATGAACAAGAAGCAAGAAAGTATTTTGGCAGTGTTCAGTTTAATGTCACTCTTTAGGGTAGAGTTTTTGTTTTTTTAGAAATGTGTTAATGTTTTTAACAAAGTCACGCAGATCTTGTAAGTCTTTTGTAACAGCATCAGAGATTTCATTTACATCAATATCAAAGTATTGATGAACCAAAATATTACGCATATCTGTAGCTTGTCCTAATTTATCAGCTAAATTCTTAGTTAATATTCCTTCATTAGAAAGTATTCTAATTATATCTTTTGCTCTATCAACATGACCCAGGTTTAATCCTGCCACAATATGTTCTGAAATACTTATTACTGCATCTATGGCGGTATGAAGACGGTGTTCAACTGAGAATAATAAATCTGTATCAGATTGTAATTTCTGTTTAGTAATTTCTTTTTCTTCCAGCTGACTGATCATCTCTTCTAAGTAGCTTATTAGTTTATTTAGAGTAAGGTAATCTAAAGCCATAAGTACCCTCCTTAATTCTCCGGTTCATATAGAAATTGCTTATATTTCTTAATATTTCTGTATCTCTAAATAAGTTCATCGTATTCACCTCAAAACGGATTCTTACAATATCATCCTTGCTGTAGATCAATCTTCCCTCAATAACATTTCTTAAATAAATTAGAGATTTCTCCGGATTGACTTCTCTTACCTCGGGTTCTACTGGTAAGTTTAAGTCACATAGATCTGCATAAATTTGTCCCAGGCGATGATAAAGATTAGCGTTTCTTTTAAATAGTACCCCAAAATCTATATCTGATCTTTTATGAGTACCACCTTTGGCAAAAGAACCATATAAATATACAGCTACTATATCTTTTTGCGAAGCAAAATATTGTTGTAATCTTTTAATCTGAGATTGAACTATTTTCATAAATTCTATTTTACCAATTACCCCTTGACTAATCAACATTGGGTGTGATAAACTATTTTTTCTTAATAAGAAAACATGAAGGCGTACGGATACGTATGCTTGTTTTTGTTGTCCCTGTCCCAGGCCATCTACTAATGTCAGCAAAAATACCGGTTACGGAAACAAATGAACGTAAATATTGGAGCAAAGCACAGAGCCTGGTTCCGCAATTAAATTTAATCCAAATTCAACTAGATTCATATTATTGGTTTCTTAAAGAAGGAATTAAAGAAGTCTTAAAAGAGATTTCTCCTGTTGAAGATTTTACAGGAAAAAATTGGACCCTGGAACTGGGGTCCTTTTATTTTGGCAAACCTAAATATACTGCTGAGCAAGCCAGGGATAAAGGTGTTACTCACGACGCTTCCTTAAAAATAGAAGCCATTTTAACTAACAAACAAACAGGACAAAGAAGCAGGCAGGAGGTATTTTTAGGGGATATCCCTCAAATGACTGAAAAAGGAACTTTTATTGTCAACGGAGTTGAAAGAGTGATTATTAACCAACTTGTCCGCTCTCCGGGAGTATTTTTCTCAGCTGCTGATGATCCTATCACCGGGAAAAGATTATTTTACGCAGAAATCCGTCCATACCGGGGTTCCTGGTTGGAATTTTCAATTTCCAGAACAGGGGTTTTGACAGCCAAGATTGACAGGAGGAGAAAGTTTGCTGCCACTACATTTCTAAGGGCTATCGGCATTTCTGAAACTGCCGACATCATTGAACAATTTAAAGATGTTGATACTTCGCAGGAAAAGTATATTGAGGCCACGCTGGCTAAAGATCCAACTGTCAATACTGATGAAGCATTGCTGGAGATTTTTAGAAAGATGAGACCAGGGGATCCTGTTGTTTTGGATAATGCTAAATCTTTACTTGAGGGAATGTTTTTTAACTCCAGAAGATATAACTTAACAAAGGTGGGCCGCTTTAAGATTAACAAAAGATTAAACTCAGATCTTTCCAATACTGAGGAGAATTGGATTTTAACCAATGCAGATATTATTGCCACATTAAAATACCTGATCAAATTAAGCATGGGTGAGGGTAGAGTTGATGATATTGATCATCTGGCCAACAGACGGGTCAGGTGCGCCGGGGAATTGGTCCAACAAAATGCATTTAGGATTGGGGTTTTAAGGCTTGAGCGT
>Ga0209541_10006037_pt1 | contig 20839 bp, 13 predicted proteins | sample RifCSPlowO2_01_FD_184027 | JGI IMG/M metagenome (GOLD analysis project Ga0209541, IMG submission 184027) | Groundwater microbial communities from Rifle, Colorado - Rifle CSP2_plank lowO2_0.1 (SPAdes) (version 2) | ecosystem: Environmental > Aquatic > Deep subsurface > Groundwater | place... | reverse complement strand
TTCATCAATAATCGCAAATCCCTGATTTGCTAACACTAACGTTCCCGCTTCTAAACTCCATCCTCCTAAAAACTCATCTTTCACAACCGACGCCGTCAACCCCGCCGCCGTTGCCCCTTTCCCTGATGTGAATCTTGCTTTTGGTGCAATTTTGGTCATCCGTTTAAGTAATTGACTTTTCCCAGATCCAGGGTCCCCAATTAAAAGTACGTGCATATCTCCTCTTGTCACAACCCCATCTGGCCTCTCTTTCTTACATCCTCCTGCCAGCTGTAATACTAACGCCTCTTTCACTTTATCATGTCCATAGATCGAAGGCGCAATCGAACCAGCTAACACAGAAAGCACATTAGGATTTTTCGCAATTTTTTTAATCTCTTCTAACTCTTTTTCATTCACCGCAATATCAAAAATTTCATCCTGCATCGGCTCCACAAAATTTGCTTCCACAATTAAATCATATTTAACCGATTGTCCTCCCGTTTTAAGCACAATTGGCACTTCTGCTAACCACCCAACCACTCGCACTCTTGAACCTGGACTGCTTCTTCTCTCCGTAATCGGTGTAACTAAATCATCTTTTAAAAATACATTAATTCGTTTCGGCTGTGCCGATGAATCCAAATCATCCGGCGACTCTTCTAACACCAATCCCTGTCCATCTACCAACTCTTTCGAAATCTCTTTAAATTTCCCTTTCCGTCCACAACTACATCTGCTAGGTTCTCGATATTTTTTATCCGCCTGAAGCACATTTAAAATATTCCCACAAGAAGGACACTCAAACTTCGCCGCCGTTACATGTGGTCGTACATCTGACTTTTGCCGTACAATCCCCTCCATCCAAATAATTTTATTCAAATGCTTGCTTCGAATCTCACTCACCAGCACTTTCTGCGATTCAGGCAAATTCTTCAATCGCACTGCAAATTTTGCTATTTTTTTTGGCAAATCAAAATCTTTTATCGCCAACTCCGCCGCTTTAAGCAATTCCTCGGGCGTTTCTAAAATTTCCTCACAAATTTCCGTATTAAATTTGATTAACAAAGAAAAATCCAACACTAAAAAATTATTTCCCTTTCGCACTGCCTCTAAGAGCTCTGGATAGTAATTCTGTTCAATAAAGTCCCTAAATACTTTGATTTGCTCATCTACTTCCATTAACCCCTCCAACCCCCCCTTCAATAGGGGTATGTTCCATAACAAACCTTTTTTATAATAACATATTATAATTAACTAAGAGAAAAATAAAAAATAAAATGGCCCTTTTAAAGATTTAGGTAGTCAATTATGCTTTTGTAGGAGCCGACACTTTTTTGAGATTTTCAATCAACTTATCTGTCGCATCATTAACTGCTTGCTCTGTTTTTGTGCCAGTACAGACAATTTTTCCATTACTAAACAACAAAAATGTCGCATTTGTTCCTTTTAACTTATGCACCAAGCCAGGAAACTGTTCCGGTTCATATTCTGTATTAGGCAGCTTGAGACCCAACACGTTCAAATTCAAATCCATCCCAATACTTCCTGAAGCAACAATATTCTGCACCGTAATTTCCGGCTTAATTGTTACATTAATATCTAACCGTTTCAGGCTTTTAATGATACTTTGGATACTTCTATCCACATCTTCAAGCGTTCGTGCTCCCGTACACACCACTTTGCCGCTCGAAAAGATCAATGCGGACGTTTTTGGCTCTTTAATACGTAATACCAGCCCTGGAAACTGCTCCGGGTTATATTCCGTATTTGGTAATGTTGCTGCCATTTTTTCTAACGGGATTTCTTTCTCCAATGCCGTCGACACAACAATATTTACAATTTGAATATTCTTCTTAGCTTCTCGCTTAGCTTCTTTTTTTGCCATATGATGTCCCCCCTGCTTAGTGATTGATTACTTTATAAACCTTTAAAAAGGAGGCCAGAGTATTTAAATATTACCTTTATAAATGATTATTTCTTTAAAAAGCATATAGTATATATATACCTGCCCTATTGTTCTTCACAATCAACCTCCTCTATTTCTCTTGGAACTGCGACGTTAAATTCTCTACAAGAACTAATTTTTCAAGAAGAAAGCTTTTAAATAGCGCGTAAGCCAAATAAATATATGCATACTCATCTCATCATTCGTTATGGAGAACTCTTCCTAAAAGGTAAAAATCGTCACTTTTTTGAACACAAACTCCTCCAAAACATCCAAAAACAGCTCCCCAATAAAGAAATTTTCACCCCACATGGCCGTATTGTCATGAATTATTTTGATCAACATACCCTATTACGTAAAATATTCGGTCTTGTTTCTTATTCTCTTGCAATCAAAGTAGAAAAAGATATTCTAAAAATCCAACAAGCCGCAATCAAACTCACCCAACTTCTCACCGGCACTTTCCGCGTCGACACCTCCCGCGCCGATAAACGCTTCCCCTTCACTTCTCCTCAACTCAACCAAGCTGTTGGCGAATACATAGAAACCCACGTCTCTTTAACCTTCTCTCTAAAACAAGCCCAACACATCATCTCAATTGAAATCAACCACGACGCCGCCTATATCTTCACTCAAACCATCTCCTGCGTTGGCGGCTTACCTGTCGGCGTCGAAGGCAGCGTCATCACATTAATCGAGAACCAAACCTCTCTCCTCGCTGCAATACTATTGATGAAACGCGGCTGTGATATAATCCCTCTCAGTTTCAACAAAATAGACATCTCTTTATTACAAAAATACAGTCCTAAAAAAATAGAATTACAAATTGTGAATACTTTTAAAGATATAGAACACATCGCCAAAGATAAAATTATAGTCAGCGGCCAAACATACGACCACTACCAAAAATATGACACCTCCCTTGTCATCATTCGTCCTTTAATCGCCTACAACAAACAGCGCGTTCAAGAAGAATTGGAAAATTTTATGAATATTTAAAAAACAGATTTAATAATCAATACTATGACCCAAGAACCACCAAAAATAAGATTCAACCAAGCCAGAAGAGGAGATTACCTTGTCGCACTCGATTTTTCACATGCATTTGAAGTGGTACGCTCAGGCGACGTCATGCGTACAGGTTATGGTGGAACAATGTCACCAGATTCTTTGATGCTGCGCTGTTATAAAGTTGATCCAGGTGGGTGTAACAGACAGTTCAACCCTGGCGACCTCACTCAAGATTATTTCAACCAAGAATTTTATAGCGCACCAAAACCATTCATCGATTCGTTTTATGCCGGGCTGGAACGAAAGTTACAAGAAGAAAAATGTTGAGTTATTTTTTCAATTCCCAACCCACTTCGAATACGCTGCTCGCGCTTCCCCTTCCGTTTTCGCTTTAATTAACACTCGACCATCTTTAAATAAAGTGATGTTTTTGAAATGTAACGCTTCTTTTTCATCAACAACGTTTCCTATTTTCTCCCACGTCTGTTTCATCTTTTGCAAGTCTTTTTTTGTTCCCTGTATCTGGTATCTTCCCGTTGAACAAAACTTGAGTATAGGCTCGTGTTTTTCTCCTTTCAAATACCCATACTCTCCTTTGCAAGTCAAACAGTTCGGATTGCGTTTAACAGCAATAGTCTGTAAGGAAGGCCGCCAGATATTATAATAGTATAATTTTAATTCTATTTTTGATTCTATTTTACCATCTACTATTAGTTTTAACGCCTCGGTTACTTGCAGGGCGGCAATAGAATAAGTGAGTGCATTTAACACGCCAACGGTTTCACAGGTTTCTAGCGATGCTTCTTTAAGAAAGCATTGCAGACAGGGGCCTGTTGGTACTATACTCATCACGTAGCCTGATGTTTGGATGGCGGCGGTGTAAATCCAAAAGATATTATTTTTTTTACAGTAGTCGTTGATGAGGAAGCGGGTGTTTAAGTTGTCTGTGCAATCTAGTACGATATTACAATTTTTTAACAAATCCACATTTTTATAATCCAGCTGTACTGCTTCTACTTGGATTAACACTTGTGAATTAATCAATTGCAATCTTTCTTTTGCGGTACTCGCTTTACTTTTTCCGATGTCTTGTTGTGTGTATAACGATTGGCGTTGGAGGTTAGAGAGTTCAACGATATCGCGATCGATTAACAGAAGTTCTCCGATTCCTGCTCGTGTCAATAGTTCTGCGGCAACCGTTCCCAATGCTCCTACTCCTACAATTGCAACTTTTGCATGTTCAATTTTCTGTTGTCCTCTTGCTCCTATTTGTGGCAGAATCGATTGCCGGCTATACCTTTCTTTTTTCTTGAGTGCATCAACCATACTTACACCTGTGCTAAACTATTTTTGATCTTACACGCATTACAGATATCTTGATGGGCAGGTTCTTGGCATTGGGTGCATGATTTTATGTCATCGGTTGTTTCTGTGGCTTGTTGTTTTAGTGTCGGCAGGATGGCGAGAAACGAATTGATGATGCCTTGTTTAATTCCTTTGTAATTTTGTTCGGCGTCATTTAGCATTGTTTGGATATAGGAGCGCAGGCCTTGGTTGGAATAGGGGCATTCAGTGAATTCTACTTGGAATTCTTTTAATAACGCGTAGAGGCGGGTTTCTTTTTCTGTACAGAAGTAGAGTGGTTTTACGCGCTGGGCAAAGAGAGGGTGGTGTTGGATGCCAGTAATTGGGCCAAGATGGGCAGCCAAATCCGTATTTGCTTTAAACATATTCATCATGATCGCCTGCGCTTCATCATCCAAATTATGGCCTGTAATCACCTTCGTTGCCCCATATTTACGTGCATATCTATTCAACAAATAACGCCTCCACACACCACAAATATTACACGGCTTCTTCTTCGTTCCTTTATTGATAATCGGAAACGCCTCATCCAATGTATAATTAAACTCTTGCTTAGCCTCAACTACATGCAATGTAATCGTATGTTCCTCACAGAACTTTCGCAAATCCACTAACGTCTTCGCCCGATAATGCTCAATCCCTTCATCAATTGCAAGAGCAAATAACGTATCCATTGGGATATTTCGAAAATCTAAATATTTCTTTGTCAAATATAATACTGTCAACGAATCTTTCCCTCCCGATGCCGCCACACACAACTTGTCATTCTTATCAATTAAATTATACTTGCTAATCGTCTTAAACACCTTGTCCTCAAAATAATTGATAAAATGAATTTTACACAGTGCTCCATGTTGTAACACAATCACTGATTTTTGATCACAGTTGAGGCAATTCATCCTAACCTCCTGAAACTACACTGAGAAGTTTTATCTGATCTGCATCACAAAGCAATTCATCTTCTATAATCACTTCATTATTACGCACAACCAACACAGTCTCAGAATTAATCTTTAATTGCCATAATAACTCTTTCACTATTTTCCCTTTAAAAGAAACTATTTGGGTGCTATTTGTACGTTCTTGTATTACTGTAATCTTCATGGTTGTGCTTCGTCTCCTAATGAGCCAAAGTAAACCATAATTTCTGTCGCCCTTTTATAAAAGTTTCCTCGAAAAAGTAGTGATTTTGTAGAAAAGCTTTTAATTACTCCTCACATTCCCAAAACATATGATTAACATCATCCTCACAAAGTCCAACACCCCAGCCGAACAACTCAGCACTAAATTGGACTTCGAAAAAACCCTCTTTCTCGACCGCGACGTCATCTCACTTGAAGGCGACAACAAAAAATCCATCCTCCAAGCCATCGATCGTGCTCACAGTAAAAAACAACTCGTCATTTACAATGCCACGTCGGAAGACATGCTGCGTTTTATTGTTGAAAAAACGCATGTAGATATTGTCATGGGTATGGAGCAGATCTGTGAAAAAGATAGTTTGCATTTTGTTCGCGGGGGCTTAGATCAAATACTCTGCACATTTGCCAAAAAAACAAATAAGACGTTTGGTTTTTCCTTTGCCGACATCCTCAACAGCCCTAATCGTCCTAGAATCATCCGCCGCATCATGTTTAATCTTTCGTTGTGCCAGAAATATAAGATACCTGTATTATTTAACAACTTTAGTACAGATATATCTGAAATGCGGGCGGCGAAGGATTTAGCGGCACTGGAGCGGGTGCTGAGGAAGAAAGGATCATTTACGCTTAGTCAAAGATAAAAAATAAACACGAAATATTTATAAAAAAAGACTGCATTTAAAGAAATATGACTACAGCCACTTTAAGAATTCCAGATGACTTAACGTTGGAAGTGAATAATATAGTCCAAGACTTTGGGTTTCAAAACAAAGAAGAATTTGTTCAAGAAGCCATTCGTGACAAAGTCTTAGAATTACGTAAACTTCGTTTTTTTTCCATTACTGACAAAGTAGCCGCCAATTTAAAGAAAAAAAATATCTCAGAACGAGAAATCCTCAAACACTTCGAAACAGTACGCTCTAAATGAAACTAACCATTATTGTAGATGCGAATCCTATAATTTCAGCATTATTAGGTGGCTTTTCTCGTCAAATTCTATTCAATCACAATTTCAACTTCATTACCACATATTACACTCTTAATGAAGTAAGAAAATATATTCCTTACATTGCCAAAAAAGCAGACGTTTCTGAAGAATATATTCTCTCTGCATTAGAACTCATTCCATTAAAAGTGTACCAAAACACAGAATATTCGTCATTTCTTCCTAAAGCAAAAGTGCTCATTACCGATCAAAAAGATGTTGATATCCTAGCATTGGCATTGAAATTTGAGTATCCGCTCTGGAGCAACGATCTTCACTTTGAAAACATACCCAATATCAAACTGATGAAAACAAAAGACTTTGTGTAATTTTCTCACCGCAACATTTATAAATAAACACCACTTTTAAGTGTCTACATGACTTTAGAACGATTATTGGGTAAAATAGCACTTGTCGCAGGAGTATCTATATTTGGGTATAATTGTGAAAGTAGCACTCCTGACTCTACTTCTTGTATGAAGGATACGGATTGTAAAGGGGATAGAATTTGCGTCCAAAGCGTCTGCCAGCCGCAGGGGACGTATGGGGGGATGTGACGAGTTCGGTGAAGTATACATGTGAGACTTATTGTAATAATTCAATTCAATGTTGTAAATTGTATGGGATGGATGGTGGTACTGATAAATGTATTCAAGGTGTGGGTAAAGGAAAAGGATTACAAGGGTGTATAGATAATTGCGAATATGTTAATTCTTTGTACGATTATGATTTTAAATGTTGGATTGATCATCAAATGGACTCAAAATGTGATAAAACCATACTTCAAAAAATCTGTGGAGAAGCTACAAAAAAATAATTTTTTGTCTTTTCAAACCAAAAGTTTAATAAGCTTTTTTCTGTTATCTCGTTTATAAAGAATGGTTATTCAAAAAAGAGGGTTAGTAGTACTGTTTAGTTTCTTTTCTATTTTACTATTTTCTTTTTTCTCTCAAGCTGCCAATTATGAAGGTTTACAATTGAAAAAAAATAATGATGAACCTACATATAAAACATATGATGCTTCTACTGGAGATGGATATGGCCCTAAAGGGTGGGGATGGTATACTGGTAATTATTGTGAAGGAGCTCCAGGAGGATATGATTACGATTTACCCAGTTTTCCACCAGTCATTACAGGGTGTTATGTTGGTGCAGTAGATTATGAAGCAGGTTTAGACGATGAATGTTTATATGCGTATGCCAAACCAGGATATATTATTTATTCTCATAAATATACTAAAATAGATGCCTCTGGTTCCGTAGAATTTGGCGGTGAGACAGAAGGTGACGCAGTTAATTTTCTCAATTGGGGCTGGTTAATAAATCCAGGCGGGATTTGTGGCGATGACCATTATTGGCATACGTGTGGCCCATCAGAAGTGGATACATTTACAGATATTAGTCTCGATTCCGCCAATCCTAAGGTAAAAACCCGTTTCTATTGTCTTCGAATAAGTGAGGAATATAAATATCTCTGGATGAAAGTAGGAGAGTTCGATAAAACAGTAGATCAAGATGAAGATGGAGTTCCAAATTCTTTTGATACGTGCCATCCAAATGATATTAAATTACATCCATCATTCCCCAAAGACTGTGTTGAGGTTGCAGAGGGTAAAGATCCCCCAAAAGGAAAAGTTAAATGTACTGTTACTGCATCACTTGAAGTCGCCGGCAATGACATCGATGAAAACTGTGATGGCAAAAAAACGACAGATGCTGATGATGATAAAGATTCATGTGCAAATGGGGCTTTAAATTCTGGTGGTGTTGCGTATTTCTGGATGCCTGATGCTGCGAAAGGTTCGCAATGCTGCGGCGATGACGCTGATGACTTCGGCAAAGTATTCACAACCTCTTCCGGAGAAGTATTATGTTTAGAAAATAAAAAAGAAAGGGTAGGCACGTTTGAGGGCGGTGTTAAAGCAACAGTTGATAAATTTATAACAGGAGATAAACCTTGTAATGGAGACTGGTGTGCCCCATTAATGACTTCTCTTCCTTTCCACATCTTCACCATCAAAAAGCCCGGACAATCGTATGATATAGTCTCCAATGGAGAAAAATGGCAGGCATGTACAACTGAAAGTAAACCTAATTTAGATATTCCCGTGGGAGAAAATGCCTTGGTCGCCAATGGCTTCTCCTGTTATAAAGAAGGAGACAGATGGAGTTGGGTCAATTGTAAACCCAAAGCAAGTAATGAGCAAACGACGCAAATTAGCAACGGCATCAAAGACCGTGTCGAAGGAGATGGCTTGTTTGCGTTGCCATTGAAATTACCCACAGAGAATGATGAGAAAAAGCCAATAGTTGAAATTAAAATTGGTGAACTGTATAAATCGGTTTATAGCGATAAAAGCTTCGACTTAATTCAACAAGGCGACAAACAATACCTCGAAGCCTATATCCGCTTTACCAATAAACCTTTAGTATATCCCGCCACCGTTAACTTAAAAATCGTTGGGCCAAAAGTAGAAAAAGAGAATGTTATCTATTTCAATCAACCCATCCTAGGCTACGCGACCAACACTCCCTTATTAGAACCAAATCGTTGGATTCATGTCAAAATTCCCTTGCCGACGTTGTATGATGTCACCTCATTAGAATTTAAGTCATCACCTGAAGCAAATATAATAGAAATACGTAACGTCTATCTAACCTATGGAGATAAACCAAAAATTTGTTCCGGCGAAGCGAGCACTGAACAAAGTGCTTGGTTGGATGATTTAGATTGGTGGGAAGAAGGAAAGAAAGTAACTGGTGAGAAATTATGTAATGTGTTATTTGATCCAAATTATGTTACAGATGAAAAATATAAAGGGACGGCGTGGTTAGGTCATAGTGTTGCCGAATCGAAAAATCGTTGTTGCGGTAATGATGCGGGAGAATATTATGCGGGTGTGAGTTCCGCAATTGGTGAGAAAAACTATTACGGCTGCTGGAATTCGGAACCAGTGAAGGCGAATAACAGCGTGATGGATGTGGAAATAAGTGCAAGTTCTAACATCAAAGAAAAATCATTTAATTATCCTGTCTTAAATAAAGAAATAATTATTACTTACGAACTTATTTGCCCAGAAAATCAAAAATTTTCAAGTAAAGAATACGATTGCGTTATTAATAATGAGAAAAATGATGACTTCCCTAAATTATCACAATTAATAAGTATCGATCCCACTCACCAAATATTCATCCCTTTTGGTCAGGTTTTTAACAATATATACACGCTATTAGAAAAAAATAAAAAAATGATACTGCGCGTAATCGTTCCTCCAGAAAATACGTATGTTATAAGTCATTCTGGCGAAATTCTCTCTTCATCAACTATTGAACTCACTTTCTCCCAACTATCTCAATACTCTCTCTTCTTCCCTTTCAGTTCATTCCAAAGCGAATATTTTAAAAAAATCCAAATCACGGAATCATCTACACCAAAACCATCCACTCTCACCTTCTCCTGCCTCTCTTCCGAATGTACCTACCCCCTCCCCGGCGAACCACCCTACACGATCACCAATCCACATCCTGAACTCTATGAATTATATTTTGTGGAACGAGATGAAAAAGGCGTTCTGAAAGAGACACTCATCTCCCTAAAAGATCAAAAATTTGAACCAAAAAGCGCAGCCAACCTCCGTGTCAAAAAACTCGCCCAGCAAGTCGTATTCACAAGCGATGGAACTAACGCCGACTTCTACGGCTGCAACGTTGTAAATTATTTAATAAGTGAAGACAAAGTAACAGACAAAAACAACAAAGGCTATTGTAACACTGCCGGCGGAAAATATTTCTGTGCGCCATCTGTTGAAAAAACGATTGGTGTAGATAAATATACAGTTATTGATTCGTGGAGCGATCAAAAATTAGATCGAGTTGGTTATGATCTTGCCAAAGACAAAACATTTGATTTGAAAACATATGTGCCGCAGTTACGTCAAATTCCAGATACACCAATCTTGGCTGTTCAACGCAATCACTCATCAAGTGTATTAGCCACACGTAATTTCATCCCTAATGCGGAATTCACAATCACAAGTAACAAACTCTCTGGTTGGGACATATTCAAAGGTAACGTCGTCGTCCCAGTTGAATCTTTAAGTGCCAAAGAAAATAAAATTCTCACCCTAAAAGAAAACGAAATCCTGCGCTCCGGACGTATCGCCATTCCATCAAATAGTAATCTCCAATTCAGTGTGAATGCTGTTAAATGCACTCCAAAAGTTTTATTGAATGGAATTACTGAAGTTTCCCCTTCTAAAATTGATACTGGAGACGCTCGTTATCTTATCCTAGAATTTACCGGACCTTGCACAATAAGTACCCCTTTCCTTCAATTAATCGACGACAAAGGCGCAATCAAAGACTACAACTACCAAAATCCGCAAGAAATAGCAAGAGCAGGTCTTGGCTGCTGCCCTGACAACTCCTGCTGGAACGGCTACGCCTGCGTTGAAGACATGTCACCTTTCTCCCAATTCGCCGAACATATCACTGATGGACGTGATTACCGCTGTATCGAAGGAACATGGACATCCTCCCCTGTCAAATACAGTTGGAATGGCGACCAATGGGGCTTCTGTCCCAAAGACAACCAATGCTTCGTTCGCCCCTCAGACCCCACAAACGCCCTAGTTCAATCCAAATTCATCATTAAAGATATCTATACCAAAGACAACAAAGCCACCACCAACCTCCCTTTATGCATCAACGACAAAGAATCCATCCTTGACCATTACTGTGACAACGGTGACTGGACCTCTCGCACAAAATTCATCGCCTCAAAATTAATTGACATAGCCGGCGACGACCACTACACCCTCTACTGCGCCCCTCCACAACAATCTTTTGTAGAATATGACAATCAAGAAAAATATATCTTTGGCACAACTCCAGTTAAAGAAGAACCAAAACCAGTCGAACTAGGTAAAGCCAAAGACACCAAACCAACCCAACCTTCCTGTTTTGGCTTCACCCCTGAAATAAGTAAAACACTTGGACTAACTGGTTTAGACAAAGAAGACCGCTGCATCAACAACGTCTGCATCTTGAAATTCCAAGACTCCGGCACAACCAAAACCGCCTTCGCAACCACTCTCAACAAAGCCGCAACCGACCCTACGTCATTTATGAAAGCGCTGAACCTCGAACCAGCTGACATCCCCACCCGCTGCAAAACAACAGACGCAGATAAAGACAAATTCGTCAAATGCTCATTAGAAGGATTAGACACCAAAAGCGAATTATGGTACTCCTCCTCGTTCAACGCAATTATGTATAGTAAAGATGGCATCACCACAAGTACATCCATTACAGACACAATTTTAAAATTCTTCAAAGATTTATTCAGTAAAACAACCACTCCTGAAGGCAAATTACCTCTCAAATTACTTACTGACGCAAAGAATGTTAAAGATATCTATCTCTTACGCCAAGGTGAGAAACAAGTTACGGCGATTACCGAAATCCGTGGCTCAAATACGACTTTAATTGCTGAATACAAAGGATTTACGACACCTATTTGTGACTATATAACTAATTTTATTTCAAATGATCCAGACTTAAAAGTCCAATTACTCAATAAATTCACCGGTCAAGACAAAGTCCGCTGTTACACAACTGATGATAACATCCAACGCATCGAAGCAATCGAAGGCATCGACATCTTCTGGCCCAAATTAACAGGAATGTTGCGGGTGGAAGAACAAGAATAATCTCCTCTAGCCATTCTCCACTAGAGATACATTTTTAAGTTCATTCCTCTTTCTTTTCCTCAATGGTACAAAAGAGGTCATTTTTACATTCTCGTAGAGCTCAAGTCACTATTTTCATGATTGTTGGACTTCTCATTCTATTCATTGCCATCTTTCTCATTTCGCTGACATCTTCAATCAAAAAAGAACAATTAACCGGTCAGCAAGAAAAAGTCTTTGGCAACCTGTTTCAAAAAGAAGGCCTGCGCATCGGCGTCGAAGACTGCTTTCACGACATCCTCGAAGAAGGTATCATCCTCTTAGGAAAACAAGGTCGTATCTGGAGTGATCAACCCGGCGGCACACTTGAATTCGTTGAAGGCATTACCGGCACAACTCCTCAAGGCTCAAAAGATCGCATCGCCTATGCCATCACAACCGAAACCTATCCGCCTGATGACACCAAATCCGAAAACCCCTACCCCTGCGACACGTACAACAAAGATCAACCCTGCCCCTACATCTTTCCTGATTCCCACTACGGTTTTGGCGAAATCCAGCTGCGTAAAGATACAATCGAAAAAGATCTCCTCGCTTATACCACCGCCCAAATCACTCCTTGCGTCAAAGAGCTCATCACTAGTAAAACCTCCTCAAAAGTCGAGATCGAACCAGGTCAATTAGATCTGCAACTCAAAATCGAAAACGACGGCATCAACGTCCAAGTCAAATACCCTCTAACTTTAAAATTAGGCGGCGAAGAATTATTTCACATCGCCGACTTCGACTTCTTCTACGATTCATTATTCAAAAGCTTCCTAGACGCCGCCGTAGTTTTTCCTCTGCAATGGGACCAAAAATTTGTTGATTTTGAATACAGTGAATCTCAATTAAAAACAGAAAAATCAACCTTCAACTACGCTTCGAGAAAAAATATTATCGGCGAAAAATGTTCATTCGCACCAAGCCAAACCTATTTTAATTGCGAACGCAAACTCTTCAACGAAAAATTCAACAGCCTTGACATCTCATTAAAAAAAGAATCCCAATCTAACGGCGATGACATTTTCGTTTTCACACTTCCCGCAAGCAATATTCTCGAAAAAATGCCAAGCACCTACACCTTCCAATTCGCCAGGCAAAATCGTCCCCCTGCGCTAGATTACATCAACCGCTCCGGTTGTCCAGAAAAAGAATACGATTATTTAGTTGTCCCTGGTGATGAAGAATTAGAGAATATCGACATTCAATTACACGCCAAAGACGCCGATGAAGATGAAGTTAAAGAATATCGTTTTGATTCGGTAAGTGCATTAGTAAAAGGAGATTGGCCTGGGCCCTATATCTTTGATGGAAAAAAGAAAGATTATGCTGGACCACTTTTAAAAATTGAATCAAAATACATTCAAGAACCATCTTCTACACCAAAAATATTTTCTGCCAGAGTCAAAGATGAACATGGAGTTGAAGATTCCCAAGAAATCCGCGTTTTAATCGACCGCCCAATCAAAACTAGTTTCTCAATTGATATGCCTTACACTATTTCAGGAAAACCATACACAGAACAATTCAAAGATGGAAAAGGATACATCCTCTCCCAAGAAGACCCATTTCTCTTAACTATAACTGTACCAGACGAATCTAAAAGTCCTGGCGTGAAACAAAACGTGTTCTTAACATACGAAAACGATAAACCAGAAAAAGTAAATTGGGAAATTCCTAAAGACATTCCAATTACAAAACAAGAAACACTCATATTTCCAACTCAGACCAAAGCAACAGATTTTAATAATCTAGATATAAGTGCATTTAACAATTTTCCTACTTTCCCTTCACTATTCAAAACAACCACAAACAAAGGAAAATTAACCCTCTCATTCTCTGCCGCCTATTGCCCAGATAAAGAAGGAAAGACTAAAGACGCTAAAACATCCCAAGAAGCAACCATCCAAATAAAAGAGTGCATACCACATTATGATCCATTACACCTCAATCCTTATATTATAGGTGACAAAGAAGAAAAATATAAACTAATATTTAAAGATGGTAAACTTACAGGTGAAAAAAATGACAAATTAAGTCCATTTTTAGCAACACATAAATGTTGTGGGAAAGATTGGGAAATAATCAAAGACCAAAATATTCCTTGTTACACCAACCCTCAACCTGATTGCTATCGTTCTGCTCTCATTGAAGAAGAATACGAAGTCTGTGATGGAAAGCGTGGTAATATGTGTGGAGATGATAACCCGCATTATCAATTTCCAAATAATAAATTAACCTGTGGAGGTGATAGTTCAATTTGCAAAACAAGAAATATTAACATTTTATGCAAAAATGCTGATGCATTTGCCATTGTTACAGATGCAAACGGAAAAAAAGGGTGGTGTCATGGTCTGCAAGGTTGTACTGATTATTGTCGTGAATTACCTCGAGTTTATACAGGTAATGATATAACTTTAAATGGCAAAATTGATATCACAGCTAAATCTTTAGAGTTATTAAAAAATCAAAATAGTATAAATAACAAAGATTTACAACTAGCGTGCGGATGCGTCGGCAATGATGGAGCAATATGTGATAGCAATTTAGACGGTACATTTGAAGGGAAGTGTGAAAAAAATATCTGTACCACTGGAGCTAAACCATGAAATCATATTTTTTCATTTTAAACTTACTCATTATTATATTTTCCTTTTCCCTCTCTGCCCAATCCGGTTGTTTCATTGAAAAAGACAGCTCATTCTACTGCCAAACCATCGACAAAGAACAAGCCACCGAAGAATGCCAAAACAAACAATGCAATATCGAAACTTCTTTCATCGAAGATAAAGACTGCACCAAAGAAAACTTCCCACAATGCGAACAAATCCTCTGTAAAAGTTCCTGCCAAAATGACTTTCTCGGCAACTGCCTCAGCGGCCCAATCCCTGACGATAACAAAGCAGAATGGTGCACTCCTGGCTGCTGTGCCTATCCTGTAAATGACCAAGTAAAATGCTCTTATCAGAATCGTAAAGGTATCTGTGAAGCCCAAGCCCGCAACAAAAACGAAAAAGAATTTTATTACCAGCCATTAGATAAACAATCATGCGAATCACTCTGCACAACAGAGATTGCAACCACCCAAGATCTAGAAGAAAATAATTTTCTCGTCTATAAAGTTCAATCCTTCAAAACCATTTCTAACAATTCAACCCCCTCTCAACCCACAACAGCAAAAACAAAAACAGAATCCAAAACCTCACCAGCAGAAAAAAAAGAATCCTCAAGCAATAGTTTCATTTGGCTTTTAGCAATAATTATCTTTGCAGGCTTAGGCTATTACTTTTATACTCAGCAACAAAAACACCAATCGCCAACTGAAGAAGTGCGTTTAACACACCCAGAATCTCTCTCCACAACTTCCTCAACCTCACTAATCCCCCAATTTAATTTCAAAACCACTCCTCAAAGTGAAGCTTTAAAACATCTTCACACAACTAAAGTCAAAGAACACGAACGCGAAGACTTCTTCCAATCGTTTGGCCATTTTGCAACTAAAGCCCAATACGAAGGCAGCCATCTTAAAACATTAAAAAACATCGTCGAACTCTACGAACGCAAAAAATTATCCATTCCCTCAACCCTCACCCCTAAAGAAAAAAAAGCATTAGATCTATTGCAAGATTTAGTCTCAAAAACAAAACAACAACAACAAACTCCTTCCTCTCCCGCTCCAATTCTCAACCAACCAAAACCTCAACCCCAACTCACCCTGCTCCAAAAGAAAAAAAAGAAAGAACTCGATGATGTGCTTAACGCATTACGTCAAATCAGCAAAAACACTTAAAAATCCATTCACCCCCACTTAAAACCATTTAAAAATATCAAAAACCATAATTTTTCTCAAATTCTCCCCTATTTTAGCTCCAAACATTTATAAACGTCTACTGTTTTATCTGCTCTATTAAATGGTACGCATAAAAAGAGGTAGATGCCGGGTAGTTTTTGCTATATTCCTACTTATTTTTCTCTTCACCATTCTCATCTCAAGCCTTTCCGTTTCCGCCGAAACAACCGGCTGTTACACCAATCCTAAAGCCACCGAAGATTTGTACTGTGCTCCTGGCATCACTGACACCATTGCTAAAGCCGATTGCGACAAAGACCCTACGTGCAAATTCGACCAACATTTCACTCCCAAAATTGAATGTAAAACCTTGACTGTTTGCGCCAAAGTCACCTGCGACGTCGACTGTCAAGAACATGCGCAAGGCAAATGTACCGCTCTGGGCGGCAAAGCCGTTCTCGAGGAAGAGTACACTTCTAAATGTTCTCCCGGTTGTTGTAAAGTTGGTACTTTCTGCCAATATAATCTTAACGAATACCAATGCCGCCAGCAAGCAAAATTGAAAGGATTAGAAAACCAAATTTTTAGTATCGGCCCGCCAATGGATGCGCAAATTTGCGCCAAAACCATCTGCGCGCTCGACATCAAAAAAGAAAAAGTAACTATTACTATAGTTGAGATTATCGATCAAAAAGAAGTCCCAATCTCCAGCGCCACCATAACAATTGAAGGATTAAAAGACCATAGTTATTCTCCAAGCCTCAATGTAATTGAATTATACCCTGGGATACATTTATTAAAAATCACAGCCCAAGGCTACCTCACGACCTCTCTGTCGCTCACCATCAAATCCGATCAAGAAAACACCCAAAAAGTAATCCTGCAAAAAGCCCAAGGCACAGGCAAACTCCAAGGCCTCGTCAAACAAAAAATTGACGACAAAACCTCCCCCTTGTTAGACGCACTCATTTATTGGGAAGGCCCAACCAGTAATCCAACCCCTCCTCCCAAAACAGATAAAGATGGCAAATTCTCAATTGAAAACCTTCCACCAGGAAAATACACATTTACCATTAGCAAAATAGACTACAATTCCCTCACGAAAATCCTCGACATCACCGCAACAGAATTACCTCCTCAAGAATTAATTCTTGAACTCACCCAGACCCAAAAAGTTCAAGGTATCGTCTTTGAAGATAAGAATACAAACAGTATCTTCGATAAAGGTGAAAAAACATTTCCCAACGCCAAAATCATCATCGATGGCGTCTTACGTGGCTTCTCCGGAAAAGACGGCAAATATGAAATCCCTATATCTTTAAAAGCCAAAGAAGGAAAAGAAAAACATAGTATTCTTGCGACATACGCTGGCACACAATCTAAACAACAAGACTTCTTTGAAATAACCAAAGGCCAAAAAGTAGAAAAAAACATCCCTCTCATTTCGTACAAAGGCATCTGTGTCGAAGGCGTCACTAAACCCGTCGAATCATTCTCTGTTAATCACGTTCCCGGCAAAAAAGAAGTACTGTTGCAATGGCTCAGGCCTTGCCCTGAACTCGTCAATTACGAATTAAAAATTACTGAAAAATCAACAAATAAAATCACGACACAAAAAATCGGCCCAACTGATTTACAATACATCGACACCAAAGTCCAATGGCAAGAAACCTATACTTATGAACTTCTCGCAATCTACGGCAAAGGCCCAACAGACAAACCCGCAACCCAAACCATCACTCTCGGCAACAAAGACTGTGAAAACAAGTTCACTCCTCAAGGTTCAGCCAAATTCTGCCTACCTGGCAATTCCGATACCAGAAAAACCATTTGGTATTGTGACGAACAAAATAAACTCCAGCCTGATACCTCTTGTAAAGACAAAGACGCTTTAGGCGACGATTACTATTGCGCTCAACTCACAAAAACAGTAGCCGACTGTAAAAACGCTGACCTCTGTCGTAAAGCCGGCAATCCATTTGGTTTATACTATCAACAAGATCTTTGTTATGGCACACCTGAAGCTGAACTCACTACAGAAAGCGACACCAAATCCGCCAAAAATTTCTGCTACTTTGACTATTCTTCCCCTCTTGTCGACTACACTTCCTCAATCGTTGACCAATGTAATAGCTGTACCTCAATCAATAATTGCTTCCAATACAACAGCAAACAATCCTGTGAAATCAACAACTGTCTCTCCTCACAATGCCACTGGCTTGCTGGCGCAGACAATCCCTCTATAATCACTTATGGCGACATCCAACTTCCAACTCAAGTAACCCAAGAAACCGGCACCGGCTATTGCCTGCCTAAAGAATACGAAAACGACGACAAATGTACTCTCTGCGGCCCTAACGTCCCTCCTTCCACACTATTTGAAAACCATTATTGTACTGCTGACATCTGTACTTCTCTTGGTCGCTGTTTCTCTGACCCAAAACTCAAAGAATGTACCAGTTGCGGCAAAACTCCCACTCCCAAATCTAACTGCTACACCTACACCACAGAAAAAGAATGTGCAAGTAACCAAAATATTGAAATCATCAACGGCATCATTAAACCCTCCCAAGACAAATGTGGCTGGAACAAATGCCGCTGGATTGGCGAAAAAGACATCAGCGGCGCTAACTGCATCAAAGATAGCGACGGCGATGAAAAAGACGACTGTGAATCTTTCACGCTCGACACTCAACGCCTCGCCTGCAAAGTTGATATGACTGCGCCAAAAACCACAATAAAAAGCACAGGCAAAAATATTCTTTCATTTGGTTTTCCAAATCTCATATTCCTCGGCGACGACAGCTTTCACCTAATCCCCTCCCAACGCAGCCCCCTCTCAACCATACACTACTGCCTTGCCAGTGCCGAGAACGGCGCTCAAACTCAATGTACCAATTTTAGCACCGTATCCTACAACAACAATAAAGTCCAGCCTGAAGAAATTAACATCGCCATTCTAAAAAATTCCGACCTTAGCACAAAAAAAATTCCCGGCGCAGTATACAGCCTTCAATTTTATTCAACCGACATCTATCACAACCAAGAAGATCTCAAGCAAGCTTTTTTCTACGTAGATACACTGCTTCCCGAATTTGAAATCACGGCCGAACCAAAAACCACAACAGACACAACCATTCTCAGCGTCACAGTAAAAGAACCAAAAGAACCTGTTATCTGTAATATCACACTCACCTCTATCATTCCTGAAGGTGAACATTTCATCAAAAATATTCCTCGCACCTCAACAACAACCGCAGTTTCATTCGACAACTTAAAAGGTATCAAGTATAACCTCTCCACCTCCTGTACCGATGACCAAGGCAACACCAACATAAAAGACCAACTCGTGCTCTTCGATCTCGACCAAAACATTGACGTAATCTACCCTGCATTCAATGGCATAATTTCCAAAACAGAAATCCCATTTAAAATCCACACTGATGTCGCCGCCACCTGCGCGTTATATGACACTAAAACCCAAGAAAAAATCATCGAATTCAATATCATTGACGAAGTTGGCAAAGAACACGAAACACCACTATTAGAAGGTTTCATCGAACGCCCATACGTTGGCGAACATAAAATCGTCTGCAATGAAGTCATCGATCCAACAAAAATCCACACCGATTACTTCTCATTTATAATCGACTTCACTCCTCCCCAAACTCAAATTACAGTAACGGAAGGCAAACGCATCGAAATGCCTGTTACCTATGGTTGGGAAGAATTCTTCATTTCAAAAGCAACCGCCGCTTTCACCTGTAGCAGTGAAGGCTATCCTTGCGATAAAACATATTACTGCCTAGGCAACGGCTGCGAATCAATCAAAAATACAAATTATAAAGAATACACAACCGAATTTGACGTAACCAACTCTTCACAAATTTGTTATTACTCAACAGATATTGGAAAAACAATCCTCTATCAACCAACGTGCGGCACCATAACCATCGACGGCTATGGTATTCGTCTAGAAAAACCTTTATTACATTACTATAACAACCAACAATGGGGTGTCAGTAACACCGTTCCCTTCTTATGGCAATTCGCAACCCGCATTCCCACAACACAATGTAAATATGACATCGTCCCTTCATTTTCCTACGCCGACGTCCCTTCATTTCGAATCTTACAACAAACCGCCGATAAAAACTATCAAGTACCTCTCTTCCCTAACGAATCAGGTACAACTCCCTACGACGAAAAGAGCAGTACTAAAGAACTCTTTGTCCGTTGTGAAAATAGCAACGGCGAACTCTCTCCCGAACAAAAAATGAATCTCGAATACGACCCATCCCCTCCCAATATCCTCAAAACCCAAGCCACCCCCAACCCTATAATCGAAGGCATAAAAACCACTCTTGTCGTTAAAACAGACGACAAAACTCTCTGTAAATTCAGCGACAAAGGCCATACAAGTTACGAATCTATGCCTTACACTTTTCCCGGCGCCGAACCAGATATCACCAAATCATTGACTGCAACAAAACGTATTCTCACCCAAGACCACATTACTGATTTTTATGTCAACACATTTGTCGGACTCAAAAAAGTCTTCCCGCTCACCTTCCGCTGTAAAAACGGCGCAGGCGATCTCTCCAACCTCACCTCACTCAACTTAACCGTCGATTACAGCCAGCTTGGCGGCATTCTCTCATTTAGCCCAAATAAAGAAACATATCCTACAACCAACATCAATCTCCAAATCATCACCTCAAAAAAAGCCAAATGTACCTATAGCGCACCAAATAGCGTACCAAGTACCTCTAATTTCAGTTCTAATATCTCTGCCAACAGCAACCTCAAAATCCCTCTCGATGGTGCTGGCACAACCACTCACTCAAAATCACTAACTAACGTAAAAGAAGGCACATACCAATATCC
>Ga0209541_10006036_pt1 | contig 20847 bp, 19 predicted proteins | sample RifCSPlowO2_01_FD_184027 | JGI IMG/M metagenome (GOLD analysis project Ga0209541, IMG submission 184027) | Groundwater microbial communities from Rifle, Colorado - Rifle CSP2_plank lowO2_0.1 (SPAdes) (version 2) | ecosystem: Environmental > Aquatic > Deep subsurface > Groundwater | place... | reverse complement strand
CGTACATCTTATGAATTTGAGCAACAAGTTCTTACTAATTATGACCTTGTAGTTGGCAACAAAAACGCCATCCCTACAACAGATTAGATATTTTAAAAATCATGTTCTTTTGAAAAGAACCAAAATAATGTACTTTACCAAAGTACCAAATGTCTTGGCACTTTTGGCAGCAAAAGATGCCTCAAAACTGCTGGGCGGTTCACTCGCTTGATTCAAGCACCAGTCAAACACCACAACAGGCTTGCGGAACTCGTCCTTGCTTATTATTTGAAGAGGCAAGGGCTCTAACATCCTCGCCTTAATAGTTGTAGTGTTGACGTGCTTATTCAGGCTCATTCACATGCCCAGACCCATTTAAGACTGGGAACTTCCAAAAGCCTGGATGGGGAATAATAAGAAAAACATCTTAAGGTTTCAGATACAATGATGCTAAAATTGTAATAGAGGAGTAAACAACCCGATCATGTACTATACCTATGACTTTATAAATAAAATTATCTGTGGAGATGCCGTTGAGGTAATGAAAAAAATACCCAATGGTGTAGTTAATCTGGTTGTTACCTCGCCGCCATACAACCTAAAAAACTCAACGGGAAATGGCATGAAAGATGGGCGAGGTGGAAAATGGGCCAATGCAGCCCTGCAAAATGGCTACTCGCACCACGAAGACGATATGCCACACGATGAATATGTTAAATGGCAAAGAGCATGTTTAAAAGAAGCAATGCGCACACTATCGGAGGATGGAGCCATATTTTATAACCATAAATGGCGCGTACAAGATGGATTATTGCAAGATAGGCAAGATATTATAGAAGGATTTCCCGTCAGACAGATAATAATCTGGCGAAGAAAAGGTGGCTTTAATTTTAATCCTGGTTATTTTCTGCCAACATACGAAGTTATCTACCTTATCGCAAAACCAAAATTTAGACTTACGCCAAAAGCCAACGCCTACGGAGATATCTGGGAATTTACTCAAGAGATGAAAAACGGGCACCCAGCACCTTTTCCGGTAAAGTTGATTGATAGAATTATTTCTTCAACAAATGCGAAAGTCGTACTTGATCCATTTATAGGTTCTGGTACAACAGCAATTTCGGCTATCAACAACGATCGTGATTATATCGGCATAGATGTTTCACCGGACTATTGTGAAATGGCAGAGAAAAGAATTGAAAGAGAAACAGCACAAGTGAGGCTTATATGACCAAACAACAACCATTTACATATACCAAAGACGCGTTAATAAAGAAATTCAAAGAAATTGAGGCAATGGGTTGGGTGCCAAATGCCAGAAAAGGCAACCAAGGCGGTATAGGTAACACGCTGGAAGATTTGCTCGGTATTGAAGAAAACAATCTACCGATTCCCAACGCAGCCGAATGGGAATTGAAATCACAAAGACTAAACTCAACATCTCTTACAACTATGTTCCATATTGAGCCATCCCCACGAGCTATCCGTTTTGTCCCACAAGTTTTACTACCAATGTATGGCTGGGCACATCAAGAAGCTGGCAAGAAATACCCAAAAGGCGAAATGAGCTTCAGACAAACCATTCACGGAAACGTTAGAAGTGACAGGGGTTTTAAGGTCGTGATTGACCGAACAGAGCAAAAGATTTTAATCTCATTTGACTCCGACAGTGTGGATATTCGACATAAATTATGGCTTAAATCAGTTAATAAACGAATTGGCCTTGGTGAACTTGACCCGCAGCCGTATTGGGGCTTTGATGACCTAGAGCATAAAGCCGGTACAAAGTTACTAAATACGTTTTATGTTCAGGCAGAAGTGAAAATTGAGAGAAAAAAAGAATTCTACCACTATACAAAAGTTATGATGCTCCAAAAATTTAGCTTTGCTGGGTTTTTAAAAGCTATGGAAGAGGGAATAATACTTGTTGATTTTGATGCTCGTACCGGCCACAACCACGGCACCAAATTCAGAATGCGCCAAAACGGCCTGCCACTACTTTATGAAAAAGCAACCACAATAATTTAAATTAGAAATTCTATATGAATGATGAAGACGAAATAACTCCCCAGCGAAATGACAGTCTTATTAATCTATATGAATTGTTAAGTTCACTGATAACTTCGCTTACACCGTCAATTACAACAAATATACTTCGCGATGGTTCTGGCGAGAAGCTGAACAGATACATTGACGAATTGAAAAGTTTAACAACTGATAAAAAGCTGGAAGATTTTAAAATCCCCATTCTGCATCGTACTCTGAATAGTAAAAGCTATGATTATGTGAGAGGGGAAGCTTACGTTAGACAACTGACAGGTGTGGTGAATTACTTACATAAAGTGAACAAAGTCATTGGTTATTATTGTTTAGGACCACCTAAACCCCAGTTCAATAAGACAGGGTCTTCTCACACAATTAATAACAACCTTAATGCAGAACAACAAACACAACAATCTACTAATGTTCAGATAGAGTTTACCCAGTCTATAGTTACGCTAACAGAGTCTTTGACTAATCTAGAGCATGAATATCCAGACGAAACTAGTAAAGAAAATAAGTTTGCAAAGGCTCTAAAGAAATCTCTTTCTACCGCTAAGGATTCGTTAGGAATTGTAGCCCTTATTTTACAAGTGGCTGGGGCAGTTGGTCTAGACCCGCATACTGCGCTTAAACTTCTAAAACTTGGTTAGTCCTATTGAAAATGGCACGTGGGCAGGACAGTGCTTCCTTTGCTAAGCTGACGGTCTGCTAATATACCTCAATAAAATCCCAGACCAAATAATCAAATACATTTGCACGTTTGTTTTCCCGTCTCATTGTAGCTGTTGTTATCATTGTTGTTTGGCTAACTCTTCTACCAAAGCTCGTTCGCCTAAGTTAATCCAATAATCCGACTCGTTTGGATCTTCTTTGTCTATAAACTTAGACTTGAGCCCACCCATGAACCACATTGCTGCTCCGGCAATTGCATAATCTAATAAGACCCTTTGCTCGTAATCAGTAAGAGTACCACCGGCTACAAGGTAGGCTTTTCGTACTTTCTCAACCCTTTCGCTTAATAGTACAAAGTTCCCATTATCAGCTAAAAGACTTGTAGCAATGACTGCCAGTTCTTGGATCTTTGGATAGACATTTGAGACTGCAAAATCTATAATCCAAACTTTGCCACCGATGCCAATAAGTGTATTGGTAGAAGTGATATCGCCATGCACAAAGCACTTTGTAAGTTGTTCCTGGTCAATAGCATCATAACGGTCTATTGCTTGATCAACCAGCTGTTTACCTCTTTCGTCTAATAACCTAGTAGTGGTTCCAAACATTCCGTGAATGTTAGGAATTGCCCATAAGTCCTCAGCTTGCGGTGGGTCAATGTCCAACGCATGAATCTTTACAGCCTCAGCAGCAACAAGTACTAGCTCTTCGTCAGTAGGCACCGTTTTAGTATCAAAGTAAGTATGGCCGTCTATAAAGTCCATTACGACAGCAGCGACACCACTTGTATGGCGCAGTAGAACATTACCCTCTTTCGCCTGATATAGCGCAGGATGATGTACACCTCCAGCTATTGCCACTTTCATTACCTCAACGTATCGGTCAATTGCGTCATCGTTACGGAATTTACCAAAAGCCTTAATCACAAACTGTCCGGTATCTGTCTGAACCATGACGTTACAATCTTCAAAACCCACAGCCATGACCCCAGAACTCAGAACAGTTCCTAGACCAAAACCATTACTAATATCAGCGATTAGCGGTGCACTATCGCCGTTATAGCCTATACGCTCAAAGTACTTTTCGGTCATCAATAGATCTATCGTAACTCATTGGAAACAGTATATACCCAAATCAGTTTTAAGATTGCACTTTCTGGTTATTTTTAAAAGAACAATCTAATTCGTGGCCTTATCCCCAATCAAAATCTTGGCGCTGTTAAAAGCATCCTTTAAAACCTGTCTTTCGGAATCACTTTGGGTTGAATTGTATGTCTTTTGCAAAGACGTGTTATATGACGTAAGTTCTTCATTCAAAATTTTTGTAAAAGTCGCATCAAAGGTGTTATTTTGGGCGGCATCATCCAGCTGATTATCAGTTTCGGCGTTTTTCTTGTACGCCAGAGTTTTTTCGCCAACTTTGTGTCCGCTTTTTTTGAGCAAGGCAATAATTTCCTGCCGGCTGGATTCTATACTTAGCTGCGCGGTGGTAGCCATATATTTTGTAGCCGGGGAAGTGCCCTTTTCGACCCCTACGGCCGCTATGCGAGCCAGCTCGGTTTGTTGCTGGGCCAGACCTATCAGCGCTTCCGTATCGCTCTTACTGCTTTTACCAAGATATGACATCAACATTATGCCAATAATTAATAAAATTAGTAGCCCAGCCACGGCAAAAATAATCCGTTGCGTTGTAGAATTTCCACTTAGCATACTACCTAAACCGCGGCGCGGTTTTGTAGCGCTTTTGGTAATAAAATCGTACTGATTGGACTCGTTAGCCGGCGGAATAGGGAACGGAGGGGGCGCCGGCGCCGGATTATTAGTATTCATAAGCATTATACTAACGTATAACGTGCCCCGTATAAAGTATTACGTGGTCAACCTACGCACCGCAGTGGCCCGCTTTCTGGCGAAGCCAGAAACACCGCCACTGCTTTTGGCGCTATACTGCGTCAATATCTCCGATACTCATTCTACGTACTAACGTGTACGTTTCGTTCCGTTTCTCAACATTTCCTTGTTTAGCATCCAAATGCGAATTGCTAAGACACAAAAACAAAATAAACATAAGACTAAAGCTTGACAAAGTGGCAAACTACGTGTAGAATATATCTAGTTATATAAACAAAAAATAGCAATATGACAGAACAAATACCACAATCAACAGAACAACAAAACGCTCCACCTCCTATTGAGGTTCATGGCAGATTTCTTTCTCTCCGAAAAATGGCTGCGGTATCTCTTATTGGGAGTGGTTTATTGACCGGACTTGCAAATTACTTCAACGGCCATAACGATCGTCCAAAAATACCGGCCATAGATGTGAATTGGGGAAATGACGCACAACAGAGCGGTAGCGATATATCTGGCGGATTTGATGTTGCGGCTAAAGACGGCGACACACTCCATGTTGCTGATGGCCGTTCAGAAGCGGAATCGACAAAAGAAACGACACGGACTGAAACTCTAAAAGATATAATGGGCGAGCAGTGGGCTAGACGGTTTGCCGGCGACGAACATGCTGGTGAATTAGTAAATCCAGCAGAAATTGATACTTTTGCAGACAAGTTGCTAAAAGTTGTTAGCGAAGGTTGGCAGATAGATAGTTTGTCTATTCGCGGCAACACATCAGCTGAAGATGACTCAGTTGATGCAAATGGTAACCGCACTGCCGGCCTACAGCAAACAAGTCCAGAAGCTGCTGAAAAACAGGATGAACTTGGTAATAAACGTAGAGATGTCGGCACATTGTTATTGGTAGATGCTCTAGCTGAACGCGGGATTAGCGTTGACTCAGATAGCATAGAATCTTTACCGTCTGTAGAGGATGTTCTATCTGATGAAGAAGTGGCTGTAATCGATGGTTTAGCCAAGCAGTTTGGCTATGCTAGCCATACTACCATGATAGAACAATGGAATCGTGATCCAGACTCAGTTCAGCCTGAAGTAGACAAAGCCTTGATAGACATGCTTGCCAAGGAACGAACCCTAAGTGTGAAAGTTAGTTTGAGCAAAACTGACAGTACGCCAAACATCGAGATGGGTTCGAACGGTGCTGAAATAGGACCAATTACAGACGGGGGCAAAGAACTCGGTGATGAAGAGGTTGCAACTCATGATAATGAATCACACCAGATTCGCATCTTACCAATTATAATTCCCGGCTTCTTTTTCGTAACTCGCCGCCGAAAAGGTGACCAGCAAGACAACGTCGCTCAACTTGGCCCAACAACATTGCCGGAGACGCCTGTCTCGGGTAAAGACAGCGGGAGTAGCAGGGTCACGCCTGCTCCTAGATATATTCCTCCACCATTTGAGCCGGGACCAGTACGGCTTGGATCCAAAAAAGGTTTCAATCCTCATAGTAACGGTCACAAAGAAGCACCAGTGTCTGAGCCTGGCGTAAGACGCAAACAGCCAAGAACCCACAACTTTTCTGGTAACAGGGGCAGAGAACGTCCAGGGTTAGCTGGAGGTAGAGGACGACGTGGTCGTGGACGTGGCGGAGATCGACATTAACAGGATCTAAAGTCGCTTAGTTAGTAAAGCTACTTCTCCAGAAACAGATTAGACATCTGATGATACATCTTACGCTTTGGACTTTCAGCTTTAAGCTTTAAGCTATTAGTATGGACGCAGTTGAGGATATAAAAGGTCGCCTCTCAATCGAGGACGTAATTAGCCGTTATGTGGAGCTTAAGCGCGCCGGCAGGAACTTTCGCGGGCTTAGCCCGTTTAATAACGAAAAAACGCCGAGCTTTATGGTTAGCCCGGAAAAGCAGATTTGGCACGACTTTAGTAGCGGTAAGGGCGGCAATATGTTCAGCTTTGTTATGGAAATGGAGGGCGTGGATTTCAGAGGCGCACTGGAACTATTAGCTAGACAGGCCGGGGTTGATTTAACCCAGTACCAAAGCAGCCACGACGGCCAGCGCGGCAAGCAAAAAGAGCGATTACACGAGGCTTTGGAGCTGGCAACCAAGTTTTATCAGATTCACTTTAGTAAAAACAAACCTGCTCTGGAATATATCCTAAAAACTCGCCGTTACAGTAAAGAAACGGCGCTACTGTTTAGGATTGGCTACTCGCCTAGCAGTGGCGATTCGCTAACCAAGTTTTTACTTGGGAAGGGTTTTACCCTGCAGGAACTGAAATTAGCCGGTCTGACGACGCAGCGCTACGGGTCCGCTGGCCAGCGGACAAACGATATGTTTCGGGGGCGGATTATGATTCCGCTGATGGATCCGTTTGGCAGAGTAATTGGTTTTACGGCCAGGCAATTGGAAAGCGACTCCAACCCTTCGACAAGCTCAGGGTCGGCTTCGCCGAAGTACATCAATACGCCGGCCACGCTGTTGTATGACAAAAGCCGGCATGTTTACGGATTGCATTTGGCCAAAGAAGCCATTCGCCAGACAGGCTACGCCGTGGTCGTGGAAGGTAATTTGGACGTCATCGCCAGCCACCAAGCTGGCATAAAACAGGTTGTTGCCACCGCCGGAACGGCTATGACCGAGCCGCATCTGAAATTACTTGGGCGATTAACTCACGACATTCGCATTGCTTTTGACCAAGATGAGGCTGGTTTGCAAGCCGCCGAACGAACCATCCCGATAGCCGGCAAAATGGACATTTCTTTGAGTATTTTAACCGTTTCGGCCGGTAAAGACCCCGATGAACTAATTAAAAAGGATCCAAAGGCCTGGCAAAAAGTGATAGATGCGCCGCAATATGCATTGGATTGGCTAATTGAGCGCTATAAGTCAATTTTGGATATCACTAGTGCCGAGGGCAAGCGAAAGTTTAGCGATATTTTACTCAAAGTTGTCCAAGCTTTGCCAGACAGCGTGGAACAGGATCATTATATTGTTCGTTTGAGTAAAATGATTGGCGTTAGCGCCGATTCATTGCGCACAAAATTAACCCGCAGTACGTCCGGAGAACGTAAAATGCCGCTAAAAAAAGCAGTCACGCCTGTAATGCTAGATGCCATAAAAACAGAGGCCCTCAAAACCCAAAACCATCTGTTGGCGCTGTGTTTAATGAAGCCGGAATTGCGTGGGCACTTAGAATCAATAACACCGGAAATGTTGGCCGAAAAACCCGCCCAAGATCTTTTAACATTTATTAACAAAAACCCAGAATTTGTCTGGTACGACAAAAAATCTTCACCTAAAAAACTCTTGCAGGCGCCTGAAGTGCAAGCCGCCGGCGAGGATCGCAAAGGAGGCGTACCTAGTAGTACGTCGACTGCGACACGGAGCCGGGAACGCAGCAATTCGGGCGCAAGTACGATCGGTGCCAGCGGCTTCGCCGCTGGGCAGGATCGTACGGTGCAAGAGTTTAGAGATATTCTGTTATTATTATATGAGGAACTCTATCAAGGTCTCGAGATTGTGGAACTTCGCTACGAAGCCGCTCGGTTGCAGACCAGGCTGATAGAACAATACGTAAATATTCAAAAAACCATCTTGGCGAATGCCATGCGTGGCGCATACGAAACAGAAACGAAGAAATTATTGATTCAAGCCAAGGCGCTAGACGCGCTGTTAAAAAGCAATAGGGAGAGTGTAAATGACCAAGCCAAAGCCAAAAACCAAGGTAATTAAAGAAGTTCAGCCAATTGACCCGATAATGGCAAAAGCTAGCAAGAAACTGCTGGCCAAAGCCAATAAAAACTGCAAAATTGACCAGCGCGACATCTTTGCCCTGATCCCAGATACACCGCAAAACGTGGATGTGCTGGACGCGCTCTATACTCAGCTGGCCGATGCCGACATCGCTATTACTAGTGCCACCGAGCCAAATCCAGAAGGGTTTAGCGATGAATGGGTGGCCGAAGACACCGAAGAGATCGTTTTGACCGACCAAGTTTACTTGGACGATATCGCCGATGACTCGGTGCGGTTGTATTTGCGCGAAATTGGTAAAATCCCGCTGTTAACTGCTCCGGAAGAGTTGGCTTTGGCACAAGAAGTCGTAGCCGGAAGTAAGCGCGCCAAAGATAAAATGGCCGAGGCCAATATGCGCCTGGTTGTTTCTATTGCTAAGCGCTACGTTGGGCGCGGTTTGGACTTGCTGGACTTGATTCAAGAGGGCAATACCGGTTTACTCCGGGCGGTAGAAAAGTTTGACCCGGACAAGGGCTTTAAATTTAGCACCTATGCCACTTGGTGGATTCGCCAGGCTATAACCCGCGCAATTGCCGACCAAGCCCGTACCATTCGCATTCCCGTGCACATGGTGGAAACGATCAACAAATTGTTGCGCACCCAGCGGCGCTTGACGCAAGAATTGAACCGCGAACCAAGCAATGAAGAGATTGCCAAGGAAATGGAAATTGACGTTGATAAAGTAGAACACATTATGAAGATTAAGCAGGACATTTCCAGCCTGGACGCCAGCGTGCGCGATGACGAGGAAGATTCCGTGCTGGGCGATTTTATTGAGGACGAGGAAACGGTTAGTCCTGAAGAATCGGCCACTGGCCAGCTGCTAAAAGAGCATGTCAAAGATATGCTAGGCGCGCTGACAGAGCGAGAACAAAAGATACTCAAGCTTCGTTTTGGGCTGGAAGACGGGCGCAGCCACACGCTAGAAGAGGTGGGGCAAGAGTTTAATGTTACACGCGAGCGCATTCGCCAGATAGAGGCCAAGGCGCTTGCCAAATTGCGCAAACACCGCGACGCCAAGAAACTGCACGATTACATTCAATAGGAACTAGGAACTAGGAACTAGCAACTAGCAATTAGCAACTAGGAACTAGGAAGGGTAAATCTGATACAATTAACGGATGAAGCTCGTTGGAATTGGCGGATTACCACGTTGCGGTAAAGACACATTAGCTGAGATGTTTATTGAGGCCGGTTATTTTGGAGTATCTTTTGGTGATATAGTCAGGGGTTTTGCACGCATAAGACATAAGGATAAACCCGATCCTATATCAGTTGCAAACATGACCGATACGTCAAACTGGCTGCGCGAAACTCGCGGCCCGGACGTTATTTTGCAAGAAGCACTCAAACAATACGAAGCGGCTCAAAAAACACATGATTATAAGGGCATTGTACTGTTTAGCGTGCGCGCACCGGTGGAAGTTGATTTTATTTTAGGCCGCGGCGGCCAGCTGGTATGGGTAGAATCTAGCGACAAAGTTCGTTATGAGCGGGCTATGCAAAACTTGCGCCACGGCGAGCAGGCAATTACGCTTGAAGAATTCAAGAGGCAGGAAGCCCTGCAGTGGTTGCCTCAGCCCGGCACTCCAGCAGAGGCGCAAATGGACATCTCTTATGTCAAAAGCAAGTCCACGATAATTCTTGAAAATAACGGCAATGACGTAAAAGTTTTCAAAGGTAATGCCCATAAACTGATTAGTTCGCTAATTTCCAGTAATAGCTAAATCTGACTTGTTTTTAGTTAATGTTCGTTGGAGTTCGCGGATTGTTATGAATAATGCGGCAGCGCCAAGCGCGTACAGCCAGTCAACCACGCTAAGCGGGCCGGCGCCAAAATACGGGGCAATCCATGGATTATAGATGATGTTAAAGACACAAAACATAGAAAGGGCCATAGCACCCCACAGCACGCCGTTATGCAGCTGGTACTTAGTGAAAAGACCTTTTTGGCTGCGTCGCTGCAAGATATTGCCTAGCTGGCAGAGCACAATGGTGAGATATGTCAGCGCCGTTGCCTGCATATGAAAAGAATTATTAAAGGCCAAATGCTGGGGGTTTATGCCGTGGCGTTGGAAAAGCAGCATAAAGTTCACAAAGGCAAAACCGCCCATCAACACTCCGCACCATAACAGATCCAAAATGCTGTATTTGTTGATAATATGATTATGTTTATTGCGTGGATGCTCGTGCATAACTTCATGATCGGCGTGGTCCCAGCCCAGCGCTGCAATCGGGAAAAGCTCGGCAATTAAATCTATCGCCAAAATTTCCATGACGCTTAGCGCCAATGGAATATGAAACAAACTAAAAGCCGCCAGGCTAACCAGGTTCACGACTAACTCGGCAGCATTAGACGTAAAAGCGCTAAGCGTGCCTTTTTTGATGTTATTAAAGATGACACGGCCTTGTTGGACGGCTCCAACCAGCGTATGAAAACTGTCGTCTAGAAGGACGATTTCAGCCGATTGTTTGGCCACGTCGGTGCCGGTTTTGCCCATCGCAACACCTATGTCGGCCCGTTTAAGGGCCGGCGCATCGTTTATGCCATCGCCGGTTACGGCCACAACTTCGCCGCTGCCTATTAGCAATTCTATTATGCGCAACTTGTCTTCCGGCGATACGCGGCTAAATATCACACTGCCTCGGCTGGCCAGTTGTAGCATCTGGGCATCGCTTAAACCGACCATCTCTTCGCCGGAAACTACCACAATTTTTTGCTCGGTTGTTCCCAAACCAGCTTTGTTGGCGATAGCCTCGGCAGTTGGGGCAAAATCACCGGTAATAATAGCCACTTTTATGTGGGCGTCATGGGCGGCTTGCATGGCATCGTGCACCTCGTCACGAAGTGGGTCCACCATAGACACCATCCCAAGGTAAGTTAGATCTTTCTCGGCTTCTTCCAGAGTAAGAGTCTTTGGATTGGTACCAGTCGGTAATATGCGGTAAGCAAAGCTTAAGTTGCGCATAGCACTTTCGGCCAGATTCTTGTTTGTTTCGGTTATAAAATTTTTATCATGGTCGGTAAGTTTGCGAGTATTATTGCCGTCCCAGAAGTTAGTACATTTTTCTAGAATACTTTCCGGCGCACCCTTAACAAATAGATATAGTTGTTTGTCTTTTTGGTCGGTGGAAGGATTACCGTCCCAAGCCCGAACAGAGCTCATACGCTTGCGGGCCGAATCAAAAGCAAACTCTTTTACCTCGGGGTATTTTCCGTTTAGATCTTCGGGTTCTACGCCGGCTTTTCGAGCTAGAGTTATCAACGCGCCTTCGGTGGGGTCGCCAAGGCAGTACCAGGTTGCATGTTCTTCATCCGGCGGGTTTATGTGGGCATTACTGGCAAAACTGCCGGCGGTAAAAAATAGTTCCAATTTGTTAAGTTCGGTTTGAGAGAGGGTCTTGTGATGAGCGTTTGTTATTGTTCCGTTGTTTTCATAGCCGGTGCCAGTGGTTTCGTATTCGGTTTCGCCAACGACAAGATGGACAACAGTCATTTGGTTTTGGGTGAGCGTGCCGGTTTTATCAGTACAAATAATGGTAGTGGACCCAAGTGTTTCCACGGCGGACAGCTTTTTTATGAGTGCTCTAGCTTTGGCTAGCTTGTTGGCGGCTTGGGACAGGGTAGTGTTAATTTCGGCTGGCAATCCCTGCGGGATGAGCGAACTGGCAATACCGATGGCGAACAAAAACGCGTCTTTGATGCCCAAATCAGCCTGGATGGCGATTGGCAACAAAATAGCGCAGAGCATAACCGTACCCTGTGTAACACGGGTAGCAACATGATTCATCTCTTTTTGAAGTGGACTCAAATCGGCACTAGTTTCTTGGCTAAGCGAGGCAATTCGCCCCAGCTCGGTCTGCATACTTGTAGCTATAACCACGCCCTTGGCCTTGCCAATTGCCACAGTAGTGCCCATAAAGACTAGGTTATGTCTGCCAGCGACCCCTATTTCTGCTTCAATTGTGTGAATAAACTTGCGAGACGGGTTACTCTCGCCGGTAAGTGCGAAGTCATTAGTGGCTAATTCGTCTTCTTCTATCAAACGCAAATCGGCTGGTACGGAGTCGCCTTCTTCAATGCAAACGATATCACCGGGCACTAGCTCGGTTGAGGCAATTTCTTGTACTTTTCCACCGCGTAAAACTTTTGCCCTTAGAACGATTAATCTGTCCAAGCTGTCCATAATTTGCTCAGCCTTATATTCTTGAACGAAGCCAAGAAGGGTATTAAAGCCAACCAATATAAGTAATACAATTGCCGTACGCTGGTCGCCCAAAGCAAATGAGATCATACTACTTGCAACAAGCAAAATGATCATTAAGTCCTTGTATTGCAGGAAATATTTTACAATCCAAGGTGTTCTGCGAAGACGAACTAGTTGATTGGGGCCATATTGGGCAAGCCTTTTTCCGGCTTCGTTAGCGTCTAAACCGCTTGCTTTACTCCTAAATTGCTCCAGTACTTCTGGCGCGGACATCCGATACGGTGGAATAAGTTTATTTTGATCCATTGTTATTAGTATAACCGTTTACGGATTGATTCAGTTAGGTTTTTGCGAATCCTATTATTGGCTGGGGCCAACGTCTTGAACACATTTCTGGGGTATAATTAAGATATGAGTGAGGCTCCTAGGAAACGGCTAGCAATTATCGATGGAAAATCGGTGTTCTACCGCGGCTACTACGCTATGCCAAATCTGTCTACCAAAGACGGCAAGCCAACCGGCGGGGTGTTTGGTTTTGCCGTTATGGCGCTGGAAGTCATCAAACGGCTTCAGCCGGATTACGTTTGCGTGGCGTGGGACAAGCCAAAAACCAACATTCGTAGCCGCCTGAAAATGTATCCGGCCTACAAAGCCGGGCGCAAACCGCCGCCACCGGACTTTTACGAGCAAGTTCCGATTCTGCACGAATTATTGGATGCTTTTGGTTGGCCGTTATATGAAATGGACGATTACGAAGCCGACGATCTTATGGGTACCTTGGCAGTGCAGGCAAAGCAAAAGAACATCGAGACGTTTTTAGTCACTAGCGACCTTGATGTTTTGCAGCTTGTAAATGGCCATGTACATGCTTATGTTCTAAAAACAGGCCTGTCGCACATTGAGGAATTTGACGAAAGTGGCTTCAAAAAAAAGTACGGCATTGACGTGCATCAATTTATTGACTTAAAAGCGTTAAAAGGCGACAGCTCCGATAATGTGCCGGGCGTAGCCGGCATTGGCGAAAAAGGCGCATTGGAATTACTGCGCGAACACAAAACGCTGGATGGCATTTATGACAATTTGGATTTAATCAAAGATTCTTTGCGCAAAAAACTTGAAGCGGACAAAGATATGGCATATTTGAGCAAAAAATTAGTTACATTGATGTTAGACGCGCCTCTCAAACTAGATCTAAAAAATGTCAACGGCAGTAATTGCGATCCTGTGAAAGTGCGCGACATTTTACAAAAGCTGGAATTTCGCAGCTTGCTACGGCAACTGCCGGAAGTTATGCAGGTACAAGAGGAGCACGAGGCGCGCAACGTCTACGAGCATAGCGATGCTGGCAAAAGTACTATTATTAATACGGCTAGCAAACTAAGTGGCTTAGACTTTGGAAAGGCAAGGGGTGAGCTAGTTGTACATTCGCGCTGCGCCGGCAAACACGGTAAAAATCCGCAACTGTTAATAATCAGCCCCGATCCCAAAACCACCTATGTTCTGGATTTAGAAAAATTACCCCGCGAATCCGTCCAAAAAGCCCTCAACCCTCAGCCCTCAGCTCTTCGCCCTATCATTGGTTATGACACAAAAGCTACGCTCAAAGTTTTACTGGAGCTTGGCGTGGAGTTACCACCGGTGCATCACGACGTGTTAATTGGCGCGTTTTTACTAAATTCTTTGCGCCGCGAGCAAACTTTGACCGACTTAGCCGAAGCAGATTTAGGCTACGAAGGCTCTTCGCTAGAGGAGTTATCGACAGATGAACTCGTCCACCGAGCATCAGAAATCACCGCCATTATCCGTGCTCTTTTTAATCGCCAATCCAAGGATCTTAGCCTCAACCCTAAACTCTCAACTCTTAGCTCTGACATAGAATGGCCGGTAATTCCGGTGCTTGCCCGCATGGAATACGAGGGGATTGAGCTGGACACTAAGTATTTGGGAGTTATGGTTGAACAAGTCAATGACACTATCAGCGACCTTGAACAACAAATTTACGGCCACGCCAACCAAGAGTTCAATATTGCCAGCCCGGCGCAGTTATCCGAAGTTCTATTCGATAAACTTAAACTTCCCAAAGAAGGTATTAAGAGGGGTAAAACTGCTTTTTCTACTGCCGCCAGCGAGCTGGATAAGCTGCGTGGCTCGTACCCGATTATTGACCTAGTAACTGAATTTCGCGAGTATACCAAGCTAAAGAACACATATATTGATACATTGCCCAAAATGGTGGACGAAAATTCTCGCTTGTACACAACTTTTAACCTTACCATTGCCCAAACCGGGCGGCTTAGCTCAACCGACCCAAATTTGCAGAACATTCCGGTGCGCACAGAATTGGGCAAAAAGATACGCACCGCTTTTGTGGCGGGGCCGGGCAAAGTGCTGGTCAGCGCCGATTATAATCAGTTTGAACTGCGTATTGCGGCTTACTTGTCAGGTGATAAAGATTTGATAGAAAATTTTAACGAAGGCGTAGATGTGCATTTAATTACCGCCGCCGAGATATATAACCGCGACCCGGAAGATGTCTCTAAACAGATGCGCCGCGATGCAAAAGTGGTGAACTTTGGTGTGATGTACGGGCTTAGCCCGCACGGCTTGGTGAGTGCCACAGGTATGACGTACGAACAAGCCAAACATTTCATTGACCGATATTTTGAACTGCGCCCCGAGCTTCTCAAATACATTGATTCCGTCAAAAAACAGGCCAGCGTAAAGGGTTACACGGAAACGTTGTTTGGGCGTCGGCGTCCAACGCCGGACGTTCATTCGTCTAACTTTGCTGTGCGCGAGGCCGCCATGCGTGCCGCCGTGAATATGCCGTTTCAGGGAACAGCCGCCGATATTATGAAGATGGCCATGATTAAGGTTCAAAATAACCTTAATCAGTTAACAGTAGACAGTAAACAGTCGACAGTACGGAAAACAGAAAACGGACAACAGAATACAAGCAGCCCTAGGTTGCTACTGCAAATTCATGACAGTTTGATTGTTGAGTGCGAGGAAAGCCAAGCCGAAAAAGTGGCTGATATACTCAAGAATACTATGGAAACTACCGTGAAATTACCCATAATTTTCACCGTCGACGTATTTACCGGCCGCAACTGGGGTGAATTATAGTGGTTGACTGGCGTCAAGAAACTATCAATACCTATAATAAGTCTGCCAAGGGGCTGGCGGAACACTTTCGGGGTATTGGACTACGCACCAAAGATATCGATCTTGCTATAAAACTTTCCAACAAACTTGATAATCCTTTTGTTGTTGAAATCGGTTGTGGTGACGGTAGAGACGCTAAGGAAATTCTTAAGCGGACAAATAACTATATTGGCTTCGATATATCGAAAGAGCTTATTAAATTAGCGAATAAAAATGTACCAAAAGCGCACTTTGAAGTTGAGGATGCTCTTAATTACAAGTACCCAAGAAATATAGACGTTGTATTCGCCTTTGCTTCATTGCTTCACCTCAACAAAGAAGAAATTAAAAATGTATTAAAAAAGATTCATACTGCCCTGTGCCCAGGAGGAATCTTTTTTATATCACTCAAATTGCGGGCAGAGTATACTGAAGAAATAAAAGAAGATAAGTATGGGAAAAGACTGTTTTATTACTATAATTCAGAAATAATTACCGATCTTGCGGGAGTGGGGTATGAAGCGGTTAGTACCCATAAAAGTTCTGTTGTTGGAAGTACTTCCAATTGGTTTGAGATTGCCTTGCGGAAAGTTTGAGGATTGTATGAGTAAAAATAAAATAAATGATGATTGAAAAGTGATATGAAAGGCGAGATTAATTTACGTCTAGCGGGGTGTGTTATCCCAGATGCAACTGGAAAAATTTTGTTATTGCACCGCAATACGACAAAAAGGCAGCAGTGGGAGATACCGGGTGGCAAACTTGAAGACGGCGAAGAATCGAGCGACGCCGCAGTTAGGGAAGTAAAAGAAGAGCTTGGCGTTGAAGTTCAAATAATACGTAAATTGGGTGAAAAGACGTTTGATGAAGACGGCTACACTCTGCATTACACATGGTATCTTGCTAAAATCACCAGGGGTGAGGTCAGTATAATGGAACCGGAGTCATTTGACGATATGCAATATTTTTCGCGTGCTCAAATGCAAAAAAACCATAACAAACTCTCGCCAAACACCAAAAACTTTCTTGCAACGATAAAAACAGAGGATATTGTCGTCTAAATTAGGGGGACGAAGATGAAATAGGGGTGTTTTTTGATATTGTTTTTTGTTTTGGATAGTTTTGTCACTTCGTAAATGATGTCATGTATTGGGATTACCGTTTTGCCGCCAATCTTGAGCTGATCCATTAATTCATCCGGCAATTCTGAGGCATCGGCGCTTACTAATATGCGGTCAAACGGCGCATATTCTGGCAAACCAATAATATCGCCGGCTTTATAAAACTTGGCGTTGGTAATACCCGATGCCTGGCAATTACGCCGGCCAAATTCAACCAGTTCTGGAACACGTTCCACTGCATAAACCATACCTTTTGGCCCAACAATATTTGCCAGCAGGGCAGTTGACCAGCCAGAGCCCGACCCAACATCTAGTACCTTATCACCGGGTTGGGCATCTAGCCATTCCAGCATCATTCGCACCGTAGTTGGCTGGCTGTTGGTCTGGCCGTAACCAATATATAAAGCAGTATCCAAATCCGCCAAAGATTTTTCACTTTTGGGTAAAAAATTGCTTCGTTTTACTTCCCGAAACGCTTTATCAATACTATCGTCATCTACCATACCTACATTATAGACCCCAACATCCAAAGCTCGTTTTCCACGATCATATAAATGACTACAATGTTAACAAATATACACGATCGTGTATATTTGTTAACATCTACACCTTAAAAGTAGATTCAATAATGGGTATTGCAATACGAAAAACAAAGTGGTATAATAACCACTGTTCTAAGAGAGACAACAGCTATGAAATTTCTAGTTCCAACATTTATAATCATTGTGCTGATAATCTTCGGCGTATTTATATTTGGTATTAATAAGAAAAGTACCCCCAAACCCGTTTCTGTAGCGCAAAGCGCGTTGCAGGATTATGCTTCAACTACTGCTGAAGTCCGTTTAACCATAGATGGACGCGTTGTTGGCGATGATACGCATCGTGCTATTAGAATCACTATTGGCCGCAATCAAAGAAAGGTAGAAGTTATCCAGGGCTACCAAGGTAATATTATAAATTCAAAAACCCAAGACGGTAACGAGTCAGCCTACGATGTTTTCTTGCGCTCACTAAATAGTGCGGGGTTTACCAAAGAACGTAAGTCAAAAGTTGTTGATGAGCGAGGTGTCTGCTCATCAGGAAACCGCTATATTTATGAACTAATCAATACTGAAAACAGCGATATGCGCCGTTGGTCAACCTCTTGTGGCGCCGGAACTTTTGGCGGCCAAAGCCAAGCAATACGAACTTTGTTCCAAAACCAAATAACAGAGTACGAAACCATTACCTCCGCCGTAGAGTTGTGAGATACAACTCTGGTATAGTAACTATATGATCAAGGCGATTATTTTTGACTGTTTTGGGGTGCTTGTGACAGAGGCCTGGGAACCATTCTGTTATAAATATTTTGGTAATAATAAAAAACAATTTCTAACTGCGCGTGAGATTGGACACAAACTTAACCGAGGCGAAATAAAATACACAGAATTTATTCAACAAGTTGCTACTTTAGCAGGTATAAAACCAAAAATAGCTCAGGATTACATTGATAATAACAAACCAAATTTACCCCTTTTTGCTTACATACGCGATCATATAAAACCGCATTATAAGATAGGTATGCTATCAAACGCCGGCGATAACTGGCTTGAAGAGATGTTTACGCCAGAACAGTTGGCAATGTTTGACGATACTGTTCTTTCATTTAAATTTGGAGTCATTAAACCTAACCCATCTATTTATACGTTGGCGTCTGATAGATTAAAAGTAAAAATAGAAGAATGTGTTTTCGTTGACGATTTACAGAAGCATATTGATGGTGCTCAGAACTGCGGGATGAAGGCGATTTTATACAAAAATTTTGCGCAAATGAAACTAGAGCTGGAAAAGCTACTGGCCGATTCGAATAACTAAGCGTTTATTACCGCCAACTGCTTTCTGTAGATCATGAATTTGCATACGCAGTGTCGCCGCCAGCGCAGAACTGGCCACGTTGATGTTTATCTGTTTTTCTTGTATGCCAACGCTTGCATTGGCACCAAAATGCTTCCGAACATAGTCTTTGATGATTTTTATCTCTGGTGGCTCTTCCCATTTGTTCGCCAAAATATCGCTTAGTGACTGAGTCATAACACCATTATAATCTAAACTGTTACAATATTGGGACTATGCCGGAGCTTCCAGAAGTAGAAACTATTAAACGCGGGCTGGGCAAATTATTGCCAGGCAAGACTATTGCCAATGTAACTTTTGATAACCCCAAAAGCTTTCCAAACGCACCCAGCGATGTAAGGCGATTTTTAATTGGTGCAAAAATCTTAGACGTTAAACGTCGTGCCAAAGTGTTATTAATAGATTTGGATAGCAAATATACGCTTGTAATTCATCTCAAAATGACCGGACAACTTGTTTACGTTCGTAAACAAGAGTTATCCGTAAACAGTAATCAGTTGTCAGGTAAGAATACAGACAACAGACAACAGAAAACAGAAAACTCCACTCCATCGGAGCGGTGGGGTGGTGGGCATCCGACCGATAGCCTGATTGGCAAGTTGCCAGACAAATCTACTCGAGTAATCTTTGATTTTAGTGACAGTGCGAAGTTATTCTTCAACGATCAACGGAAGTTTGGTTGGGTAAGACTAATCTCTAGTAATGAAGTTCCGAACATCGATTTCTTTAAAAAAGTCGGGCCAGAACCACTAGGTAGCAAATTTACGAGCGGCGATTTTGTAAATAGATTACTAACAAGGAAGAATACTAGTATCAAAGCAGCAATATTAGACCAAAGCGTAATTGCCGGCATTGGTAACATTTATGCCGACGAAAGCTTATGGGGGGCCAAAATACACCCCAGCTCGCTTGTAAAAAATCTTTCAGCGCAGAAATTGAGCAAACTTTACAATGAAATTCGCTATGTACTAAAACTTTCAATTGCCAAAGGCGGTTCAACTGATAGAAATTACGTTGATGCCGAGGGCAAAAAGGGCAGTTATTTGAGTTTTGCCAAAGTTTTTCGGCGCGAAGGCCAAGATTGCCCGCGCTGTGGCACAAAGATTGTTAAAATAAGAGTAGCCGGCAGGGGAACTCACGTATGTCCAAAATGCCAAAAGGTAGCGAAGGATAAATAATGGTAATCACAATTTCCGGAAATAATCACTTTTTGCTCCAAAAGGAATTAAACAATTTGGTGGCTGATTTTGTGAGTAAAAATGGCGACCTGGCACTGGAAAAAATAGACGGTGAAGAAGCCGAATTTGAGCGAATATCTGAAGCTATTCAGAGCCTGCCATTTCTGGCGAACAAAAAAATGGTAGTCCTACGCAGTCCGGGCGCCCAGAAGCAATTTGCCGAGCAAATTGAAGAGCTTTTACAGAGTATACCGGATACTACGCAGGTTATTATTATTGAACCGAAATTGGATAAACGGTTAGTCTATTACAAGGTTTTGAAGAGCAAAACCGACTTCAGAGAGTTCGTAGAACTTGACGGTCAAATCCTGAGTAAATGGCTTGTACAAGAGGCTTTAGATACCGGCGGAAAATTATCCGTAATTGACGCCAATTATTTAGTGGAAAGAGTCGGTGCCAGCCAACAATTATTGGCAAGCGAGCTAGAAAAATTACTTAACTACAATCCAAATATTACCAAAGAAACGATTGATTTATTAACCGACCCCACGCCGCAAAGCACCATTTTTGAACTACTGGACGCGTCTTTTGCTGGCAATCGCAAAAAAGCCATAGAACTTTATAAAGAACAAAAGGCCCTGAAAGTTGAACCGCAGCAGATTATGGCAATGATAGCTTGGCAATTGCACGCTTTGGCGTTGGTAGTTACGGCAGGCGATAGCACACCGGATCAGATTGCTAAAGAAGCAAAACTAAACCCCTACGTGGTGAGGAAAATCACAAACATTGCCCGAAAAACGGATTTAAAAGATGTAAAAAGATTAATTAGCGATGCTCTAACACTTGATGTGCGGATGAAAAGCGAAAAAATCGACCCGGACGACGCTATATTACAGTACTTACTTACGATTTCTTAGCAATTTTCTTCTTAGCTGGTT
>Ga0209541_10006035_pt1 | contig 20848 bp, 27 predicted proteins | sample RifCSPlowO2_01_FD_184027 | JGI IMG/M metagenome (GOLD analysis project Ga0209541, IMG submission 184027) | Groundwater microbial communities from Rifle, Colorado - Rifle CSP2_plank lowO2_0.1 (SPAdes) (version 2) | ecosystem: Environmental > Aquatic > Deep subsurface > Groundwater | place... | reverse complement strand
AATTAACAGAATTATCTATAGTTACAATTGCTTCACTAATCCTTTTTATCTTTTTAAAAAACTCTGCTTCTTTTTTATTTTCATTACTCGCTATTTTTTCTCTACTCAACTTTTTGTTCTTTTTGATGGATAAGATATCCCCTTTATCCCCCCTATGTTCGTAGATAATATCTTTTATTTTGTCTGATTCTGATTCAAGTTCTTTTAGGTTATCGGGATCAAAATTCTGGAAGGAGCCCCAACCCATATCATCATAGGTTCTTGGTGTTGTCAAATATTCTGATGCACTTTTTGGTGAGATAATAACTTCAAAACCATCTAGGGTTCCTTTTATTTCTATTCCCCCTCGAGGGATTGGCAAACTAGCAATAGAATCTTTTCCTTTAAAAAATATTAATGTATTTGGTGTTACACTTATTCTATCGAATGCGGGGGTATACCTTTTACCGAACGCACCAATATCTCCCTTGAAATCAGAAGGATTGAATTTTATTTGAACAGATTTACCAGAATTGTAAATTAAGCCTTTTATTAAATGGAAATCGTTGCCTAAGTCAATTGCATCTTTTTCTTTTGTTGGCAAGGTTTGTTTTTCTGGTAAACCTCCACTATGTCCTGGTATTTGTGTGAAGAATTCTTTTGTATTTGTATCGTATCCCAAGCTAAAGGCTTTATCTTCAGCAACAACCACAACACTAAATAACAGAATTAAAGTTAATATTAAGGATAAAAGTTTAATTTTCATTATTTTTCACCTCTTGAGCCTTTTCTTTCCCAAAGAAAACCCTCGGGAAAAGAAACTCATAAATTTAACTATTTTATGGGTATTTAAAGGTTTTTAACAAGCTCAATACCTTCTTTTATGGCCTGCCTTACAATTCCGTGCTCTTTAGATTTAACCTTAAACTCTTTAGGGGTATAGCATATGGGTTCTATATCTAAAGGGTAATGCTTCCAGAATCTATACATTAAAGAAATTCTTTTTGTAAAAAAGATTCCTTCAAAGTCAGGAGAGACCAAAATAATATCATAATCACTATCCTTTAAGAAATCCCCTCTTGCTCTGCTCCCAAAAAAGATAGCTCTTTGTATATTAAATTTCTTTCTTGCCTTTGCTATAAAATCAATTATTTTTGGATCCGTTTTTTTATCCATTTTAAAACCTCTTTAGCTGTTTTATAATGTTTTTCAGCTATCTTCTCATCATAAAGTTCTGCCGGAATGCCTGCAGCCATATCAGGGTATCTTGTTGTCAGATATTCTGGATTTAAATCTCTTATACCCGATAGCATCTCTTCAGGAGCGCTTAATTTTTGAGCTAAATAGATAATTGAATGTCCTTTAATTATCTCCTTAAGCTTGTATAAGCATAAAGCCTTTAATGATTTTTCAACAGCTTGTTGGCTTGAGAACACAGAAAGATAATAATCCCCCGCATTAATGCAATTTCTTGAACTTTTTAAGTCAGCTTCTGCTTGTTTAAACCAGTTTTCTATCTCGATTCTCATTTTTTTAGTTAAGTTATTTTTGTTTATAAAGGTTTTTTAAATTTTGGGCTATTTGGAAGTGATTAAATAAGTGATTTTCTGGGCTATTTTTATAAAGAAGGATTTAGTATCCTTAAGAAATACTTCAAAATTGTCATCTATCTTGACCAGTATGAGCTTTTCTATTTCTTTAATAGAAATTTCTTTTAACGATGTTTCTTTGGTTTTTATGTTTTCAGCATATTTTTCATATTTAAGCATAAAAACTATTTTTTCAATAATATCCCTTTCATAATCTTCTAATTGAACCTTCAACTTTTTCAAAATAAAATACAAATCTAAAAAGTCTCTAACCTTAATATCTTTTCTAGTTAGTATTGCTCTTGATTTCTCAAGCATTATTTCTTTAAGGTCGTATGTCTTGATTTTTAATTCGGAGATAAGTGGCTGAATATCTGGGAAGAGAAATATAGCTTCTTTCTTTGGTATGTTTTCTATTACTGAACCAACTTTGCTTGTTTTTATACTATATTTAAAGAGCTCTACAAAGTTAATTTGAAGCTTGAAAAACTGCTCAAGACCTGTAATGTGCGATTTATACCAAAATTTGAAAGTGATAAATCTATTGCTTCCTCCGAACTCCAGATACCGTCTATTATCTTTCTGCTTTTTGAAATCAAGTTCTAAATTATTTGAAATAGTGTAAAAAATTTCCATTAATCTGTTTATTTCTTCGGACAGGTTTTTTCTTATTTGCCCTTGACTTTTTTGCTGAAAATATTCTTGGTTGATCCATGAAAAGTCTAGATCTTCGGAGAAACGATAATAACCTAAATAACATTTAATAAGGCAAGTTCCACCTTTGAAAGCAAATTTTTTTGTGAAGTCGGTTTTATCAAGCTCTATCAAAAACTCATGCAATAATAGGTCTTTTTCTATAAGTTCTTTCTGATAGATATCAAGCTTTTCTGATACATACTCTATTAGGTCTTTTGGTATCATAGTAATTCTTCCGTTATTCTTTTAATTGTTGAAGGGTAAAATTTTAGATAGTTTTTAATTTTGTTTTTTGAGACTTTAGGCAGATATTCTGAAATATTTTTTTTAATTTTACTTTCATCTGAACCATTATATCTCTCAAGGTAAGCAATATCTAAAATTGTCTTCTCAGGATCAGAGTAATTAATTCCTGATTTTATAATCCCAAAGGAAAACATTTTTTTCTTTATTTTAACGAATTTAACTTTATGCCCTATTATTTTAACAGGTTTTGGTCTAAACAAACAATCAGTTACAAGAAAATCTATAGTGTAATATTCGTGGGTCATATTATTTAGCTTTAAAGCGGTTTCAAGGCCAAAATACCAATTGTTAATTTTTTTGATTTCTAATGCTTTTTTAATTGCAGAGAATATATTTATTTCAGTTTTATTGAGCTTTCTTTCTTCTATTGATTTAATATAAAAAATGCCTCTTAATATTCTTACTATATATTTATGTCGCAGAAGATAATTAACAGCTTCTGAGTAATTTAGACCGAGATATTTACAATGATTTTTTATAGTGTTGGCTATGGTGAACTTTTCTTTACTTAATTCTATTTTCCTTACCAAAAGCTTTAATTTCATTTTATATACCAATAAGCTAAAAAATGTATTATTAGTATATAAATATTTCGTTTAAGATAGACGGTATAACTTAAGTGTAGCTGTGTTGAAATTTTAACATAAACCCTTCTGTTGTTTTACTATGTTTAGAAGACTACAAATATTTATATAGCTTTGGTAATTATTCATACCATATGGTAGATAAAACAACCGATAATAAACTTAGAGTTGCTGGGCTATATAGATCAAATTACTTAGCAAAATATCATATTAGAGAGATAGCTAAATTAACTGCAAAAAGTCATGTAACTCTTTTACCTCATCTTAAAGCACTGGAAAAAGATAAAATCTTAATTCCAAAAACTATCGGTAAAAACAAGGTTTATTCTTTAAATTTTGAAAATATTGTTACTAAAAATTATCTACTGCTTTCAGAAATAATCGAATCAACAACATTTTTTGAGCAATTTTTTCTTATTAAACGAATATACACTGAAATTTTCAGTTTGAACCTTTTGGGGACAACTATCCTTTTTGGCTCCTACGCTAAAAGAACATTTAAGGAAGATAGTGATATTGATCTTTTTTATCTTGGCGAAATAACTGATAAAGAAATTGGAGAAATAAAAGAAATTGGAAAAACTTATGGTAAAAGCATTGATATTAAGAAGTTAACACTAAAAAACTTTGAATTAAAACTCAGAGAAAAAGATCCTTTAGTTATAGAACTTATTAAAAATCATGTTCTTTTGCAGAATCAAGAGCTATTTGTTAATGTTCTCTGGAGGTATTACAATGAAATCAGATGAGAAAAATCCAGAAAGCCATGTATCTTGGTGTTTGAAACAGAAAAGAGGAATTAAATTAGAAGAACCTAACAATAATCTTTGTAATGTTTATATCAAGAAAGCCAAAAGCGCTTTAAACATGCTCTCTTCTGCTACTGAAAAAAATGAAATTGATTGGGTTGCTACAACTGCTTATTATGCTCGCTATTTTGCTTTTTATGCCTTGCTTCAAAAATGTGGGATTAAATCAGAAATTCATGATTGCACGATATCTCTAATGCACTTTCTTTTTGTTGAAGATAAATTAATTAACGAACATTTTTATAATGAACTGCTATCAGCAAAACAGTTGCGTATTGATACGCAATACTATGCGACAGAAGAGTTAAACAAAGAAAAACTCAAAACTGATTCTGAAACTGCGAGAAATTTTGTGCTTAAGATGGAAGAAGTGATAGAAAATCTAGGAGAAGAACAAATTAATTCTCTTAGGAAAAAGATAAGCGAACTTTCTGAATGAAACTCCCAATTGCAGCAAGCTGCGGGGTATTAAACTCAAACGGGAATAAAAACGTCCACCTAAAACCTTTATCGAAACTTAGACAGATTTTAAAACTAAGAACCACCACATAGCATTTGTAATTATACTACCTTTAGTCTCTCTCAATATCGTGTCTATTTTGTTCGTATTACATTTCCAATAAATATTGGAATTATAACCTGTTTATAATGTTTTTTTAGAAAGAACAATTAAAAGCGATTAAAAATAAGAATTAAAAGACAGAGGTTTATTTATACTGAGCACCAAACACTAAGCTTAATGGAATATTTTTGATCAATGAATTCTCATCTGTTAAGATAAATACTCCTTTTTGATTTTCTAATGGTAAGAATGTTATTGAAACAGGAGCATTTTGTATAAAGTATAAATCCAAGTAAGCAGGATCTTTTTTTATTGTGTCTAATAAATCATTTGCTGTTTTTAATAGCTTAAGGAAGTCAACATCCAAACTGGACAAGTAGGTTTCAAGAACTCTTGCTTCTGTTGTTCCTTGCTTTACTACGACTGGATACTGCAACCTTGCTTTTATCCTGTTGTTTTCCATTGAAACAGAAACTATTGGCTTATTTGACTCTTTAATTAATCCTGGAAAGTTTTCATTTATATTAGCACATCTTTCAATTTCTGTTTCTACTGAAGCTGATATTTGTTTAGTAATCTCTTTCTCTTGAGGCAAATTTACAGAGTTTGTTGCTTCATTGTAACCCATTTGTATTTTCCCTAGTTCTGGAATTTCCATTGTATTTGTATTTAACATTGAACCGCCATGAGAAGCTACAAGATAAGTAGAATATGCAAGAGAATCATCAAGACATTGTTTGATTGCACTTTTTAAATTTTCAACTGTTTGAGGTATTGTTAATGTATCTTTAGCGCTTTCTCCCTTGCTTAAAACTGAAGAATAATAAGAAAATAGGGCTAATATTAATACTATGATAACTGCTACTGCAATAAATATTGTGCTCTGACCTCTTTTTTGCATATAACTTTTATATTATATCAGTATTTAAACATTATTCAACACTCTTGAGTTTAGAATTTATTAAAATATTGTTATGTTTTTGTAAATCTGCTTTGAAATATTGTATCTGAAAATTGTTTAGAGGATAATTTGTTCTTGTAAGCTTCGGTAAATTGTTTTCAGAATTTTAATGCTTTTTTGTCTGTATCAGTTAATGTTGTTTTTTTAATGTGAACGTTATAGAAAGATTTAAATAATACTTAGTGTATACAAAATATTACTATGGAAGCTCTAAATATAAAGATTGAAAAAAACCTATTAAAGGAAATAGACAATGTAAGTAAAAGATACAGGTATAGCACAAGGACTGAGTTTGTAAGAGATGCTATAAGAGATAAGTTGTCTGAATTAGAAAAAGAAGAGATGTTAAAATCACTTTCAAAATTACAAGGCATATCTAAACATAAAACTACTGATGAACAGTTGCATAAAGCTGGAGAGCATGTATTTAATGAACTTGAAAAAAGGTATAAACTTAGATAAAGTTTTGTGGTCGCTCTATTTTTACAATGTCTCTTAAATACTGAAAATGCTTATCTAATGTTATTAATACTGCTTTGTTGTCTCTTGCAATCAATGCGTGAAGAGCGTCTCTTTTTGGGATATTTCTTTTTAGTGCGAGATCTTTTGCTTTTCTAAATTGTTTTTCTGTAGACCAAACATAATATATACTTTTTCTAAATGGATTAAGGAATGAATTTATTTCATATTTAGTGTAACCTAAAGTTATTAACTCGAAAAAATTATTGTTCGAAAACAATACCCTGTTGTTATTTTGTATTATCTTTGTTATAAGCTTCTTTACATTTTCTCCTTTAGGAAAATTTGGTTCGTTTCGATTTTCAAATAAGTCAAGCCATATTGAAGTGTCAAAATAGAAGTTTACCATAAAAACTTAAATTTCTACTTGTTTATATAACCTGCTGCAAAAAAGTCGTAAATATTCTAAAAAAATTGAAAACTTTTCAATAAACTTGTAATTAATACTAAATTTGATTATCTGAAAAAAATTGCTATAATTGCTAAAATAATTTCCAAAGAATATAATGAAAAAACAACTTTTAGTTCTGTTACTTTTGTTTTTAATTTTGTCAATATTAAAATTGCCAAGTGTTCTATGCCGTATAATTTTTTTTCAGGCAATAGTAAAGAACCATCTGGATTTAGTTTAGCAAAGCTTTCAATCTGCATTAAGCCTCTTAGTTTTAGAAAAAACTCAATGAAGTAGGGAATAAATAATATTAATGCTGCTTTTTCAACGTTTGCAAGAATAGCAATGCACCCAATCAATGCGCCTATCGAATATGTCAACATATTACCTGGAAAGATTTTAGCCGGGTGTTTATTGTAAAAATAAAAAGCAATTAAAGCAAATACCATTGCAAAAGAGATGACAGCAATCCATGCTACTCCGGATCTCCAAGAAATAAATCCTAATGCTGATAAAATTATAATTCCTAAGCCTGATTCCAAGCCATTATATCCGCCAATCATATTAAAACCATTTGAAGCCCCTACAATGCCTAAGGGAATTAATAAAAATGGATAGATCAAGCCAAAGTCTATTGCACCAATAAATGGCAAAACCATTCTTGAGTGGCCCGCATTAATCACAATTATTGGCAGAGCTCCTAATAAGGTAAACAAAGGCTTTTGATATTGTCTCAAACCAATTTTCCAACCTAAGATATCATCAATAAGACCCATAAGAGCAATAATCAAAACTGCAGATAATAAGGCCATTATTTCAAGGCTTCTTGATAGATTTTTGAAATAGAATGTTGACAAAGCGATATAAGATAATAAACCGAGTAAGAAGCCAAATAAAACAGGAATGCCTCCTATTTCAGCAACTTCTCTTTTGTCTAGTTTGTGCATGTCTTTTCCAACTAGACCTGCGTGTTTTGCCCTGTTGATCCAATGTGGAAGTGCTATTAAAGTTGCTAAAAAACTTATAATTAACGGAATGAATAATATTTTTTGGACCATTTGCCTTTGTTAAATTAAATGCTTTTAAGCGTTATGTATTAAAAAGTTTTATAAATTGAAGAATTAAATTAACTTCATGGGAGATGGCTTAAAAAATTTGGTGATAGTTCTTCTTATTATACAAATAGTCTTAATTGGGTATACTGGATATGGCAGCAAATTAGCTTATGATAAATTCAACGAATTACAGGGCAGTTTAAATAATTTTAAGACAGATACTAACAATATGATTACTAATATCAATAGTAAAATTGGTGTTGTGGAAGAGGATTTCAAGAAAAGTGCAAGTTCTTTAACAAGTTCGATACAGAATTTAGAAGTTGAGAATAAAAAATTGGACAAGAGCTTGAAAGAAGTTCAGATAAAATCGCAGGATTTTTCCAGCATTATAGAAGAAACTTTAGAGTCTGTTGTCAGCATACAAACTAATCTTGGTTTAGGAAGTGGTGTAATTGTATCTAAAGAAGGATATATTATAACTAATCATCATGTTATAGATCAGATAAATGCAGGGGCAGTTATAACTTATAAAAAAGGAAATTTTCCAATGAGAATTGTAAAGAAAGATCCTAAGTTAGATTTAGCGGTGATTGCTGTTGAAGGTGTATTAAAGCCTCTTGATTTTGCTGATTCTGATCTTGTTAAGGTAGGGGATAGGGTAATTGCTTTGGGGAATCCAAGCGGCTTAAGCTTTTCAGTTACAGAGGGGATAATAAGCCAAATCAATAGGGAATTACCAGGTGTTCCTTATGGCTTGTTTCAGACTGATGTCCCTATAAATCCTGGAAATTCTGGAGGGCCTATAGTAGGGATAGAGGGAAAGATTATTGGAATAAACAGATTAAAGATAAAAGGGCTTGAGGGTTTAGGGTTTGCTATTCCATCAGATGTTGTCAAGAGTTTTGTTACAAGTGCAATAGCTGAAGACAGAGAGATGTTGGAGAAGATAAGGCAAGGTTAAGAAAGAAATTTATATAAACTATGTAAACTTATTCTTTTTATGGAATTTAAAAAGAGAGGGCAGTTAAGCTTGTTTGTTTTAGCAGGAATTGTAATAATTATTGCTTTGTCTATTTTGTTTTATTTTTCTACCTTAAATGTAAATAAACCTAAGATGGATACAGTGGTTTTTTCTTTTGATATTAAAGAGATTGAAGATAGAATTGACTCTTGTTTAAAAGAGATGATGCCTAAAATTGCTGACTTAATGGCTTCTAATGGGGGGTTTATAGATTTAAAAAATGCGCCTTTTAAAATGGAGTTTTCTTTTATTAAGGATGAATGGAGGAAAACAGTTGCTTATGGATTGTTTGAGGATAAAATTGTGTTAATTGGTAATAATGGTTTAGAGTATCAAATTGAGAATTACTTGGAAGAACGTATACCTTTGTGTGCTGAAGTTAATAAGTTAGGTATTGATTACGAAGGAGAGATAAATGTTATTGCGAAAGTTATACCTAATAATATAAACGTTAATGTTGTATATCCTTTAATTTTTAAGAAAGGGGATCTAACATGGAAGACAAGAGATAGATATAGTTCAAATTTAAAGTCAAAATTGGGTTTGATGATGGATTTGGCGCAGAAAATCGTTGAACAACAAAATAGAAACAATGGGTTTATTTTATTTTCTGATTTAGCTGTTAGAGGAATTAAAATTAGTATGAATCCTGTAGATAAAGACACCACTGTTTTCTTATTAAACGATGAATCTTCTGGTTTAACTTTTATGTTTGGCAGCGGGAGGAGAAATGAATAAATTTTACTTTTATTTTCTTATTGTAGTATTATTTTTAAATTTAGTTTATGCTGTAGGGGTAGAACAGTTTGAAGCAGTAAATTTTCGCAATGATGAATTTAAGAAAGTTGCTGGTCTTAAGAATGGTAACGATTTACTGTCTTTAGAAATAAAAGGTGTTGGCGAGTTTAGAGAGATTAATAACGCCTATTATTTTAAAGCTGTTGAGAACACAGAGATAATGGCTGGAGAATCTGGTATTTTGTATATTCCACCTTCAGCTATTGTAAAAATTGGCAAATATGCTTCTTCAGGCGAACCACGAGTTTTTATTGAGTTGAATGAAAAAACCGGTGGAAAACTTGTAATTCCTGAAAAGTTTGCAGCAGATATTAAACTACTTAATAAAAATTGGATTCCTCTTCAACGAGGAAAAAAATTTGAACTCTATGTTACTGATGGCAGTTTTGAACTGGGAAACGAGCCTTTTGAGTATATCTTTAATAGTAACCCTAAAGATACTTCTTTTGAGAACGATCCAATCATTGAAAGAATGAAGAATGGTGGTTCAAAATTAACTATATTTCCTGTTACTAAAATTAAGATCTCTAACGATGGCTTTACTGGCAAATTTAAGATTATAGATCCTAATACCAATCTACCATTAAATGAAATAGAAGGTGAAAACATTATTTTATCTACTAATGTTATTGATACCTCTTTAAAAGGAAAAAATGTCCTAATTTTTACTGAAGGATTCACAAGGAAAGATATTCTTGGGAATGTTAAATATACTGATAAAGTATATGGCTTTGTATTAAATACAAAAAAAGGATATGTAACAATTAATCTTAATGATATTGACTTCAAAGGGGGGGAAGGTGAAATCACAAGAGGAATACTTGTGGGAGACAATAAAAAAGCTGTGACTTTTAAGATTAGGGATGGGAAAATTCTTAGTCAAACTTTTTTTGACGATAATTTTGACGCAGGAGTATTGGAAACAAAGGAGATATTTATTCGTAGCGAGAATGATTGGGTTAGAGTTAAGAGTGATTCCATCGAAAACCTTAAGGTTGAATCACAATTTGATATTGTAGGCAAGGGATTCCATGTTGATGTCAGCAAGTTTTCAGGCAGCCAACTGGCCTTGTATAATTCTTATTTGCTTAAGGGATTTGATTCAAGCCTGTCCTATGTCATGGCTGAGCGAAGGATAGACATCAAAAAGGGGTTGCTTTTCATAGAATCCGGTTTTAGAAATCCTTTTTTGATCGAGGATTTAATAAAATTAGATGGTGATTTTGAAGACAATTTTAAAAAAGCTAAAGTATTTCTCGATGCAGGTGTAGTTGTTCATGAAATTCTCGATTTACTTAAGAGAAATATAATTTTATCAGATATTCAACCATATCTTGATGAAGGTATCAAAGGTGGTTTCATCCCTTTGCTTAATGTGAAAATGCCTGTTGATATTTTAAGAAATTATAAAGTTATATTTAATGAAAGGGTAAAGGCTTTGGACAATACAGCTGTAAAATGGGAATTCCCTGAAATCTATTCTAATTTATACGCTAGAGGAATTAAACCAGAAAACCTGAAAGAGTATAAGGAATTACTTCTTAAACTAAACTTAAGAAATGGTCGGGTTGGGGGATATGTCCCTGAAGTTGTAGAAATGATTAAATATATACCATCAAAAGTTATAGAAGAATATATTGAAAATGATGTCTTAGATGTAAGGGATCTAGTATGGTTACACAGAAAAAATGTTAAGCCCGAAGAAGCTTATAAGTATAAATATAAAAATGAAAAGGGGCAAGGGTTTTACATTTATCCAGGGATAAGTGATAAAGATATAACAAAATATACAGCTATTTTCGGTGAAATATTTATTAGTGAAGATATTCCGGGAGAATGGATTGCTAATCTAAAAGCCTTGAATATTAATCCTAAACGATTGAAACAAATCGTAGAAAAATATGATGGTGCCATTTACAAATGGTGGGATAGTGAAGAAGGTAAAAAAGAAATAAATGAATGGAAAAAGAAAAGAATGGATAGTTTGGGTTTAAAGGAAGATAGATACAGTTTACCTGTTCTTGAAATGGCTTATGATAACTGGAATAGTAAGGAAGCCAAAAAACCAATAGCGTTAGCAATATATAATCGCAATGATTGGAATGGTGGTTTCAAATATGATAATGATGAATTAATCTCTCTTAAGAACAGCTACCATGTAATAATATTTGAGGCTTCTGGTAACAAGGAAGCTGAACAAGTCTTAAGAAAAGTCCGTCTGAAATTTGGAAAACAACCATTAAAAATATTAGCCGGTCATGGTTCGCCAAGAAGTATTAATCTTGGTTCCGTAACCGAAAAAATGAGCAAAGAGGAAGTGGATATAGACCCGAACGATTTGGATTTCTTTTATGAGTTGCGAATAAGCAGTCCATCAGATAGAACAGGAACCGTAGTTTTAGTGGCGTGCAGCACAGGGAAAGGCGATAATTCCTTAGGTAAAACAATAAGCCATTCATCAAGAGTTAACGTTATTGCGCCAACCTGTGATTCAAATACTAGGGGGTGGGTTTTTAACAAAAAAGGGATGGTAGTGGATGTTGTTTATAATTATGGTGGGGCTGTAACAAGAGTTTTTGAACCTCCTAAAGGAGCAAGAGTTGAAACATTTACTGCAAAACTTAAAAATTAGCTTCTAATAATTTTTTAATTAATTCCTTTGTTTCTTTTGGGCCTGAAACTTGAATGCAGTCAACACCTAATTGCTTTACGGGATAATCGTTTCCACCTTCAAATAAGGCATCGCCGATAAATAACATCTTATTTAAGTTTATTTTAAGATATTTTTCCATTTGTTTTATCCCATATGCTTTGTCAATTCCTTTTTTTGTAATGTCTATTGAAGTAGTGCCTGCTACTCTTATTTCGAATTCAGGAATGTATTTTTTCAATGCATCAACTATTTCTAATCTTTTTTTCTGATCTGGATCCCAAGATTGCTTTAATTCCAACGGTGCTATCTGTCCGAAAGCAGAAAATGTAACTTGTGTTTCTCTGTCTTCAATTACTACTCCGTAGGTTTTTTCTGGATGCTTGTAGCTTATATCATTAAATGCTTTTTTGAAAGAACTAAAAATTTTTTCTTTTTGTTCTTTAGTCAAGATTTCTTTGTAAACAGCAATCCAATCTTCTTTAAATATATAGAAACTAGTAGAGCATGTTGGAAAAAGAAATAAGTTATTGAAAAGACTTTTATTACATTTTAAGAATTTCAAGAATTGATTTTGGAAGAGATCAAATCCTTTTCCTGATGTAACTGAAACTTTATATTTTTCTAATAGTTTTGGGAATAAAATAGCCATTTCTTCATCTATGGGCAATTTACTTTCATTTAATGTTCCGTCTAAGTCAAATACGATAAGCTCTTTTTTAAGGTTCATTAATTAAAGCTTCTAATGATTTTGTTTTAAATGATTATGTATCAAAATTCTTGATTATGATTTTGCGGGAGTGAAAGTTAAAACCATTTAAACCTCTTTTACTTTGCCTCCTATAATCTCCCTTATTCCCTTCGCAATATCTTTAAGAAGCTCTTTATCTACTAATTCAAATTCTTTTAATCTTCTATATTCTCGTTCAGGTATAGAGTTCATTCTTTGTTTCATCTATTCGTGGTTATTTTAAAGTATGTAAATTTTGCGGGAGTAAGGATTTGAACCTTAGTAGGCACTAAGCCATCTGGTTTCTTCATTGAACCTAAGCCAGATCCGTTTGGCCGCTCCGGCACTCCCGCATAAAAAAGAGCTTTTTAACAAAGTATTTAAAGTTATTCTTGGTTACTTCTAACATGGCAGGAAATCCCTGGAAGACTTTAGGCTCAAAGGAAGTTTACAAGAATAATTGGTTTAAGGTTAGAGAGGATAAAGTAATAAGGCCTGACGGCAAGGAAGGCATTTACGGTGTTCTTGAGATAAAGCCTAGTGTTAGTGTAGTTGCTATAAATGATAATGATGAAATAGTTTTTGTAGAACAATGGAGATATCCGCATAATAAGTTCTCAATTGAAATTCCTTCTGGAAGCTCGAATCCTGAAGATAAATCTTTTTTGGATTCAGCAAAAAGAGAGTTGGTTGAAGAAACTGGAATAAAAGCAGAGAAGTGGACATTTTTAGGGGCTGTAGATCAAAGCAATGGTGCTACAAATGATACTTGCCATTTATTCCTTGCAGAAAATATAAAATTATTCAGCCAAGGTCTAGATGAAGATGAGAGCATGGAACTTAAATGGATTAAATTCAATGAAGCTATTAAAATGATATTAGACAATAAGATTACTCATGTTGGTAGTATTGCAGCTATTTTGAAAGTAGACAAATTAAGGAATCTTAAATAGAATTAAAGTTTATTTTGCTTTTCTTGAAAATGTTTTCTTTTGCCAGGAATATTCCCTTATTTTAGAAGAAGCACCAAAGCCACAAAATGAACAAATTCCTTTTGATCTATGATATGAAGAATTTCCACAGCGCCTGCATTTGTAATGTAATCTTGAAGATGCTTTACGACCCATTGATGGCGTTCCCTTTGTCATATTAAACCTCTAGAATTATTGAGATGTTATTAGTATTATTGTATCTCCCCTTATGAAAACGTTTCCTAATTTTCTTTTTACTTGGCCATTTTCGTGCTCTTCTGCATCCGCTAATACAGTATTAATGTGAACATCAAATGCTTTTAATGTTCCTATAATCTGCTTGTTATTTTTCAACTCTACAATCACTCTTTTATTTCTTGAGTGGTTAAGAGCATCTAATGGACGATCTGTTTCTGACATACTATTGCAGGTTATTCTTTTGTTTTTAAAGCTTTGTATTTTGCGTTTATAAGTGTGTAGGTGTGAATTAATGCGTTTTTTGTATTAAGAAAAGCTTTTAAATTGATTAAATCAAATGTTCATAATGGCAATATGGAAATTAAGATCAAAAAGAAAAGTGTCTGGTGGAAAGTATCATAAGGCCAGAGATAAAAAGAAAAGTGAGATTGGAAGAGAGCCTGCATTAACTTTACTTGGAGAGAAAAGAGTTAGAAATATAAGAATAAGAAATGCTGAAAATAAGGTATTTCAATTGAGCAATAATACTGCTAATGTTTTCGATTTAAAAACAAAGAAATTCTTGAAATTACAGATTAAAACTGTGAAAGACAATAGTGCAAATAAGAACTATATTAGAAGAAACATAATGACTAAAGGGACTATTATAGAGACTGAGAAAGGGTTAGCTAGAATTACTAATCGACCTGGACAAGAAGGGGCTATTAATGCTGTTTTAATTGAAAAATAGATTTAATTTGTTATTTCTTGCAAAAGAAAACTAAAGACTTTAGTCTGTAGATGAATTTTGCTTAATTTTCATTGTAAATATTACGGAATTTTTGTAATCTTTACAAAAATGTTGTAAAAACTAAGAGGCTACTTAAGAGTGCAAAACAAAGTTTAAATATTTGTAGGGCCTATTATAGACATGATTCTAACCTACAAATACAGGATATACCCAAGCAGCAAACAAATAGAAAAGATAGGCCATAACTTTGCTGTTTGCAAAGAAGTTTACAATAAACTTCTTGAATTAAATGTTCCTGAAACCAACCTGCTTTTTTAAGGACTGCTAAAGCCCCTAAAGCCTTTTCTTTTGTTATTCTTTTTAACTTAAATAAACTAACTATAACCTCTATACTGCCTATAATGTTTTACGTAATTTTTAATATGAATGAGGTTTATAGGTTGTATACTGTTATTTTAAGCCATATTTGACCTATTTTCTGGGTAATTAGGCGTATTCAGTTAAAAAAGAAGTATTTAAATATAAGTTCATGGCTTTAATATATAAAGATTATTGTTTTATATAATACAAATCAAGGAAAAATTGAGGTTCTACTGGAGGCTATAATTAAAATGGCAGGCTATATTAAAAAATGTCCGGAATGTTCTAGCATTAATTTAATTTTAAATAAAGATCGTGGGGAAATGATTTGCAGGGACTGTGGTTTTGTTGTTGAAGAAAAGATGATTGATTTTGGGCAGGAGTGGACTGAGTTTGATTCTGATCAGGCTTCAAAAAGAAGAAGAACTGGAGCACCTTTAAGTTATCAAAAATTTGATCGGGGATTAGGAACAGATATAGGACAAAAGGCAGATATCTATCAATTAGGAAGCAAAGAGAGAAATAAATTTTTTAGATTAAGAAAATGGCAATACAGGATAAGCACTGCAATTGAAAGAAATCTAAAATTAGCATTAGCTGAATTGAAAAGAGTGGCTTCTTTTTTAAAGTTACCAAAAAGCGTTGAAGAGGAATCAGCAAGGGTTTATACTATGGCTGTTCAAAGGGGATTAGTAAGAGGAAGAAGTATGGAGAGCGTTGTTGCTGGTGCATTATATGCTGCCTGCAGAAGACATGAGATACCGAGAACTTTAGATGAGTTAAGTGAAGCTAGTGGTATAGATAAAAAAGAAATTGGAAGGACTTATAGATTTATAACAAGGGAATTAGGAATGAGAATTTTGCCTTCAAATCCTGTTGATTTTATACCAAGGTTTGCTACTAATTTAAGATTAAGTCCTACAACTCAAAGCCAGGCTGTTCATATATTGGAGAAAGCACAAGATGCTGAGTTAACCTCTGGAAGAGGGCCAACAGGAATAGCTGCTGCAAGTTTGTATGTGGCTGCTTTAATGAATAATGAAAAAAGAACACAAAGAGAGGTTGCTGATGTTGCAGGAATTACTGAGGTAACAATAAGAAATAGATATAAGGAATTACTTAAAAAATTAAATTTGAAAGATAAATTAAAAAAGAAAGAATGAAATTTTAATTTGTTAACTCTATCTTAACAGGTAATGAAATCTTTAAGTCTTTTAGGTTTTCTGTTCTTTTCTTAAAATCCAATATCGCAATACCAGTAACTTTCCCTGTTTTTTCATCAATTCTTTCTGAAATACCATCACCAATATCCCTGAAATACCCTTCCGTGTATTCCCCTATATTTATCTCTAGGAAATCTCCCTCTTCATCGTAATATATATTCATGTTACCTTTCATCTTATTACCTCTACAAAATAGGCGGTTATTATAAAACCATTGCCGTTTAAATATTTAACTATCGCCTTCAGATACCCTGCTTTTGATTTTCTGTTTTTATAATACTTGTAGTAATATCTAACTCGTTCATTTGTAGTGGATTCTAGGATCTTTTGTGGAGTCTCTAATGTTTCTTTTATTTCTTCGAGCTTATTTTGCATTTCTGGATGTTTTAAGAGATGATGAAATCTTTCTTTTGAAAGTGAGATCCATCTGCCTGTTTTGTCTTTGATCTCCAGGATATCATTCATCTTCCATATATCCCTGCATAAAGCCTTCTTCTGCAGCATCTATTTCATCATCTTCCAGCATCTGTTTTCTTGTCTTTAAATCGTAGATATCATAATACATGATCCCACCCCCTTTCTCTTAATTTATCTCTATCAACGAATACTGTTCTTTCTTTGGCAATGTCAATGTATTCGTTCCAATCTACATATTTCTTCCTGAATATTAATGGTATTTTCATAATTACCACCTCCTTTAATCTAAATATGGATTGCTTATAAATACCTGACGCCCGTTTCGGAAAAAGAGCATACAGTGGAAACTAAAATGCAGAATTCGTGTGTTATAGACCGTATAAGTTAAATTTACATTAGACAAGACATTACTAAGACATCAAAAACAGAATTAAAAGTCTAAAGTGTAGTTTGCTTTAAAGAATATAAAGGAATATTGCCTCCTCTGCCTTTAAACACGGTTTTTGTTGAGATAATATCTTTTTCCTTAAGCTTTGTTAAGACTCTTGCTAACTGTCTAGGTCCTATGTCTTTTTCGTCAATTTTATTAAAAATATCGTTGGCTGATAATTCTTTGTTTTCCTTTAGTAAGCCTATAATTTGTTCTTCCATATCTAAATGTTTTATTTCTTCAGGGAATAATCTGTTAATGGCTTCTAAGGCATGTTCTTTTGTTATTCTATGTTGATTACTGAGACTTGATATGTTTGCAGAATCTTTAAGAAGAGTTAAGCCTACTCTTATGTCTTTGTTAAATGAAGATTTTGCAGCTATTTCTTCAAATGCTTCTTGTTCAATTACGTTTTTATTAAAGGCCAGATCAATTCTTTTCAATAAAATTTCTTTTGTTTCTTCATAATTATAGTGCTTGAAATTTATTGTTTCAGGCATTAGTCTTGAGTATATTCTTTTGTCTAGGGTTGTTAAGAAATTTTCTTGGTTAGTGATAAGGATTATTGTTTTTTTGTAGATATCTTCTATTAGATTGTATAATATTGAATTATTCTCTAGCTTGTCAATTTCATCTAAGCAAATAACTGCAGCTTTTTGATTTATTATTTTAGCTATTATTTGTATTAATTCGGTGGTTGTCTTATTATGTGTGAATTTATAATCTATTATATTGCAGATTTCTAGTAAAACCTTATGCTCTGAATTATGCTTCCAGCAGTTTACATAGATTGGGATTACCTTGTCATTTAATCCTTTTTCTTCTAATTCTCTTAAAACAAATCTTACTGCTGCTGATTTTCCTATTCCTGGTTTGCCTGTTACTAATATGCTTTTTCCTGTAGAATTATTAAATAATGGTTTAATGCAGTCTGCTAGATATTTTTGTTCCTGTTCCCTAAACTGTATTAATTTAGGCAAATAGTCAAAATCCAATGCAAAAGCATCTATTATTAAGTTACTAGATGTTTTTAGGTTGTCAAATAGGTTAGGCATATTTACTTCAAGACAAAGGGTGTTTTAATGGATTTCTATATTGTAATTGTTATATTGATTTACTTTTATTTCTTAACTATACCTAAAAATACTTTCTTTAAAAATTCTTTAATACTGCCTTTTTTGTTCCCTGTTGGAAGTTTTATTTAACTACAAAATATTTTTTTATGTCTGTTATGTCTCTAACAGTTATATCCATTCCTTGTTCGTTACCATCCATAATATATACATTTAACTTAACTGTATTCCCTTCGTGCCTCTCCATACCAATAAGCTTAACTTTTCGTCCATCATTCAATAAAAGTGGATCCTTGAATTTTAACGTAAAAAGTTCATAAATATCTGGATTACTGGTTTTAAGTAGTTCATCTATATTTAATATCGCAATTGGTTTGTTTTTATACTCCTCGTCATAGAAATTATAATTTGTTGCAGGATAGGTTTGAGGGAACTTTGAAGTTTCTTCCAATCCATTACTCTGGGATAACATTTCCACATTAGATTTTAATAAACTAAATACTCCTGTTGGAATATCAATATTTGTAGGTGTAATCTCTAATGATGTTTTACCAGTGTCTTCTTGATGAGGGGTAATCAAAGGGTTTAAACCAAAATTATAGTCATCATTTTTCTTTAGAGCTATCTTCCCTTCTTTTGGTGTTCTTACTATTCTGAGCTTTGCGCCACCAGGCCACCAACGATCTGGCCAACCTCCATCAACTCTAGGTGTTGAACTTTCAATAATATACCCTTGTCCTTCAATTCTTTCTATTATCCTCTTAAGTGCTTCATTAAAGGCTTCGGAATTCCTACCATATGTATCCTCACCTGTTTTCCACACAGTTAATCTTTTTTGTGCCTTAACTGCTCCATGGATATCACTTATATACTTACCTCTTGGATTCTCGAGTTGGTAGTCAATAATCTGATTATACGCCCAGAGAGCATATTTCTTATCTTCTTCTCTATCCCATCCAGGTATTGAGTTGTAGTAATTATTTTCAGCAAATGTAGCTACCCAATATAAAGCACTTAAATCTTTATTTTCTTCATATCTATGTTTATATTCTTCAAGTATTTTATTTCTTTGTTCCCGGACATATCTCCATTCTTCTTCTGTAAAATATTCTTTGTTAGGTTGAAAATCTCCAAAGGCAGCATTTCTTAAATCTGCTCTGATTTGATAGAGATATAAATCATCAGCTTCATTCATACTCGGTTCTTTTTCTTTACCTAAAGCAATGTTTCTTAATTTTTTGTCTGGGAAGTAACGTCTAACAGGTTCTTTCTTTTCTGTTTGTTCTCCAGGTAATCCTACTTTTGGTTCTTCAAATATTGATTTTTCATACTTTCCTAAACTTACTTTATCGCTAGGTAAAAACCTATTTGTTTTTAATTCTAATATTTCTGCTTTTTCTGTGATTGTATATTTTATAGATCTAATCTTCTTGTCGGAATCAAGATTAAATTTTATCAGACCGTCATAAATTTGTTTATTTGATCTTCCAAATTCATCTTTTATTTTACTCAAATCTTCCTGTTCAATAAATTTACTTTCTTTGTTTTTTATTTCTAATACAAACCCACCAAAGTCTTTATGTTTAAGTTCAATGTCTTTGTCACCTATTATTGGAAAAAACCTTTCTTCATTATTTATTTTAATTTTTAAATATTTTTTATCACCTTTCTGAAGAACACTCATTTCTTGGACATCTTGGGTGATTCTATTTTTTTCCCTAGATATTCCTTCTTCAAACAATTTAGGATCAACTTTTAATTCAGTTTTCCCTATTTTTATTATGTGATCTCTTCCCCTAAATATTGATTTTTCTGGGGGGGTATAATCTACTTCATTGGACCATTCAACACCCTCTGGAGAACTTTGAATAATTAAGTTTTTGAGCCTTCTTTCCGCTCAAAAACAGAAAAAACTATCAATTACTCTTTATTGCCTCATTCTTTGTTTGATTTTTATCATCTTTCCTCAATTTTTAAGATAGCTCACGCTATGTTTGATTTTGTAAAATTCTTTTTATTTGCATTAAATTGAAAGTAATGCAGCACATTACTTGCTGCACAAATACCCTATGAAGTTCTGTAAGCCGTGTATGTCCCCCGTTCATCACCCTATCCATGACCGCAAATTGCCTTTCTCCGGGGCATCTTTTTCTCGCAATTCTTTTATTTCTCAGTTTCTGCCTTACTGTTAATGGCTTACCCCTAAGCGCCTTGTCCATTGTTGCATTTCCAATTGCTTTTGGTTTTGTTCCATAATAGCCTTTATCCCTATAAACAATCTCATCTGGTTTAGTAAGGTCTATGTTGCAGTCTGCAGTGCTTGCAGTTGTAATCGCAACCCTTCTTATTATTCCATTATCTTTGTCAACCGTTACATGTTTCTTGTAGCCAAAGAAACTCTTCTCCCCTTTCGTTGCCCAGGTTCCATCTTCATTTCTTGTTGTTGGTTGTCCTCTTCCACGATCATTCATTCCAGAGTTTGTTTTTCCAGGGTCTGCAGTAATAAACTGGGCATCTTGTATCACACCTTTGGAGAATTTTATCCCTTTTTCTTTCATTTGCTCTTCAATGTCTGACCATATGTCATCCATAATATTGTCGTTACTTAATTCATCTCTGAATCTCCATATGGTTGTAAAATCAGGGATTTCATTTAAGAAACCTAGAAATTTTTGGAATGATATAGTTAACGCAAATAATAATCGTATATTTTAATCATAAAATCAGGATTATTTAATGCGTAACTCAATTGCACCTCCATCTCTTCAACAGTATACCAAATTCTTGTTGCCA
>Ga0209541_10006033_pt1 | contig 20852 bp, 19 predicted proteins | sample RifCSPlowO2_01_FD_184027 | JGI IMG/M metagenome (GOLD analysis project Ga0209541, IMG submission 184027) | Groundwater microbial communities from Rifle, Colorado - Rifle CSP2_plank lowO2_0.1 (SPAdes) (version 2) | ecosystem: Environmental > Aquatic > Deep subsurface > Groundwater | place... | reverse complement strand
TTAACTGCAAGCCTGGCGAGCTTTTTGGTGGCTTTTCTTATATTTCTCAATTCATCTGCAGTTTTGCTTAATTCTATCATTCTTTCCCTGATAGCATCCTTGATGAATTCGCTCCTTGAGGAATAGATCCTTGTCTTTTGCAGGACGGCATCCACATCCCTTACAAATTCCCTGTCAACCAATACGCTCAAAGTCGGCATAGTTATATATAACTAACAAAATGTTTATAAATATGGGCTTTTGCGCAAAGAATTACCAATGGAAGATGTTCGCCTTCTTCAACGAATTTGAAATTGCTTCTTTCATTTCCAATGCTGCAGCCTTTGCCGCATCATCAAACTGCTCAGGCATAAATTTGTTTTTCCACTTTTCATCCTGATATGCAAAAATAATTCCTCGTGAGGAATTAACTATTGCGCCATAGCCGTCTTTATTGAAGCATGGCATTGCATCATCTGCTGTGCCCCCCTGCGCGCCATAGCCTGGAACCAGAAATATTGATTTTTCCATAATCCTGCGCAGCTTTACAGCTTCCTGCGGATATGTGGCCCCAACAACAGCGCCAATTGGCCTGTAGTTGCGCGTTCCCTCAGTCCCTTCGCCCCACTTATTTACAAGCTCTGCAACAACATCACAAATTTTTTTATTCCCATAATCCAGATCCTGCAGTTCCCCGCTGCTTGGATTTGATGTTTTGACCAGGATAAAGATTCCCTTACCGTATTTCTTCACATCCTCAATAAACGGCTTTACCCCGTCAATGCCCAAATAAGGATTAACTGTAATGCAGTCCACATCATAGCCTGCTTCTTCGCCCTTCCAAGAAGCAACCCTGCCCAAATGCCCTGAAGAATACGCCTCTGCGGTGCTTCCAATATCTCCGCGCTTCGCATCCTCTATTACAACCAATCCCTTTTTGTGCGCATATTTTACGGTTTCCTCAAATGCCCTAACCCCAAAACTGCCGTATTTCTCATAGAAAGCCATTTGCGGCTTTACCGCAGGAACAACATCTGCCACAGAATCAATTATGCGCTTATTGAATTCCAGAAAGCTTTGCGCAATCCCCTCAAATGTTGGACCGAATTTCCCTTTTGCTTCTTCCTTTATTTGTTGGGGAATTTTTTCAAATATTGGATCAAGACCAACGCAGCTCGGATTTTGCTTTTCCTCAATCTTTCCCAATAACAGATCCGCGAAATTCATTTTATGCACCCCTTGCCCTGCTCCACGCTTCTGGATTCTTGAAGTACTCTGAAATATCCTCAAACTGCTGCTGAGAAAATTTGTTATGCATTTTTAATATTTGCAAAACTTCACTAATTTTGAGCACTGAATGCAAATTATATCCCTTATCAGAAAGTTCCTTTGCCCCGCCCTGCTCCCTGTCAACCAGAACCACAATATCCTTCACCTTCAAACCTTCCGCCTCCAATGGCGCAATTGCCTCGAACTTGCTTGCGCCTGTTGTAATTAAGTCATCAATCACAAGTATTGTTTCCCCGGAATTGTAAACGCCCTCAATTGCCTTTTTTGTGCCGTAATCCTTAACTTCCTTGCGCGAATATATCATGGGCTTGCTTGTTTGAAGTGAAAAGGCAGTTGCAATTGCAATTGCAGCGTATGGAATCCCTGCAACCCTCTCATACTGCAGATTGCCTGCAATATTCTTGAGTTCATTTGCCACAATCTTAAGGATTTCAGGATATGAGACCAGAACGCGCAAATCAATGTATATCGGGCTTTTCAGGCCTGATTTTAGCGTGAATTCCCCGAACTTTATTGCGCCAACATCAAACAGCGCAATGCACAGTTTTTCCTTCTCATCCATAAAAACCCACTTCCCTTCCCTTTGCGCCTTCATCAAATGCGCCATTGTCATAAGCCAATGTTCCATTTACAAATGTCTTCTCAACAACTCCTTTTAATTTCATGCCCTCGAACGGGCTCCATTTGCACTTTGTTTGCAATCTGCTTCCTTCAACAACCCATTCCCTTTTCAAATCAATAATGCAAATATCGGCATCATAGCCGATTTCAATCGCACCCTTGTCCTTTATCCCGAATATTTTTGCAGGAAATTCACTGCACAACTCAACAACCCTTTCAAAAGAAATCTTATTAGCGCCTGCAGCATTAAGCATAAGGGGCAGCATTGTCTCAACTCCGGGAACTCCGCCCGGGGAATCCCAATATCCCTTCTGCTTCTCCTCCCTTGTGTGCGGCGCATGATCTGTTGCAATAATGTCAATTGCCCCGTCAAATATGCCGTGCAGAAGCGCGTTATTGTCCTGCCTGCTTTTCAAAGAGGGATTCATTTTTGCGAAATTCCCGAGTTTTTCATAATCCTCATCATTCAGAAAAAGATGGTGCAGAGTTGCTTCGCAGGTGAGATTGCCTGCGCGCCTTTCCACAATGATTTTTTCCATTCCCTCCAAAGAAGAAACATGGCAGATGTGCAGCTTATTGCCAATTTCCCTGCGCAGGGTCAGCGCCTTTTCTATTGCCGCCTTTTCACACCCGGAATCCCTTATTTTTGTATGCGCCGAAGTGGAATTCTCGTTTTTATGCTGCTCGGAATTCTGCCTTATTATTGCCTCATCCTCCGCATGCACGCTTACAATTTTATTCTGCATTTTTGCAATCTGGAATATTCTTCGCAGCACATTTTCATCCTCAATCAGCATGTTTCCTGTTGATGAGCCCATAAAAACCTTGAACGAGGCAATATTTTCATTCGCGGCATTTTCCAATTCGCTTAAATTCTCGGTTGTAGTGCCAAAGTGAAAGCCAAAATTGCACAATGAATCTTTCTGCACCAATTTTCTTTTTTCTTCGAGCAATTGCACTGTTGTAGTTGCCGGCTTTGTATTCGGCATATCCAGAACAGTGGTAATGCCCCCTGCAAGCGCTGCCCTGCTTCCTGAATTCCAATCTTCCTTATATTCCATTCCCGGAACGCGGAAATGCACATGCGCATCAATGCAGCCGGGAATGATTATTCTGCCTTTGCAGTCAATTTTCTGCGCTGCCTCAATCGGAAGTTTGCTTAAATCAGCAATTTTCCCTTCTGAAATTCCAATATTCAAGTCCATAAAAGAGCCGGAAACAAAAACCCCTCCATTTTCAAGCGCATAATCCATTTATTTCTGCCTCCATTCCGCATATTCTTTCAATGGAACGCTTTTTCCTGTTTTCAGCCGCGCTGAAATTCCAAACTCAAGCATTTTTCCCAGCATTTCATTCCCGAATACTGGGCCATCTGCGCACACTCTTATTCCATTTACCGAGCACTGGCCGCAGATCCCAAGGCCCCCGCATTTCATAAAGCGCTCCAAAGAGGCCTGCAAAGGGATTCTGTGCTTTTCGCAGATTTCAAAAACATGCCTCATCATGGGCTCAGGGCCGCAGCAAAAAACAGCATCAAATTTTTTCCCTCCAGCAAGCAGTTTCTCAAGCACCTGAGTATTGAATCCTTTTTCCCCTGCGCTTCCGTCATCTGTTGTTATGTATAACTCCGAGCACTTTCTCAGGCGATCTTCAAACAGCAAATCATTTTTAGTGCGCGCTCCCAAAATGAAAGTTGAATTTTGCAGTGCTTCCGCAAGCGGGACAAGCGGAGCAGCCCCTATCCCTCCGGCAACAATGCATGCGCTCTTTGCCCTGCCCGCATCAAACCCATTCCCATAGGGGCCCCGAATTCCAAGGATTTCCACGGCGCGCATTTCATGCATCTTTTCTGTTGCCTTTCCCTTTTTCTGCACAGTGATTGCAATATCGCCTGAAATCTTTGAGAGAGAAAATGGCTTCTCATCAATGCGCGGAACCCAGACCATTATGAACTGCCCCGGCCTTGCCTCAAGATGCGCATCCAGCACAAATGTTTTCACATTCGCATTTTCATCTATTATTTCCTTTATTGCAACTCCGACAGGATAATCAAGCATGCGCCTGCCCCCTGATTTCATCCAAATTTTTCACCTTGTTTTTCTTCATCCACATTTCCATTTCCCTGCAGACCTGCGCGAAAACATTCATCCCCCTGTAATAAATTCCGCTTCCTATTCCAATTGCTGTTGCGCCTGCCAAAATCATTTCAATCGCATCCCTTCCGGTTAAAATTCCCCCGACCCCGATTATGGGAATCTTCACGCTCTCATAAACATCATAAACGCATCTAACCGCAACAGGCCTGAGCGCAGGGCCTGAAATTCCTCCGCACTTGAAATCAAGAACAGGCTTCCTGCTGTTGATATCTATCAGCATTCCCGGCCCTAGTGTATTTACGGCAGTAATTGCGCTTGCGCCGGCTTTTTCAGCAGCGCCTGCAATTGCCCCGATTCCCGGAACATTCGGGGAGAGCTTCACAAAAATCGGCAGTTTTGTCTTTTCCCTTACCGCCTTTGTAATTTCACCTGTAGCTTCAGGGGTTCCCTGCCCCGCAAGCAGCCCAAAGCCAGGAGTGTGCGGACAAGAAAGAGGCAGTTCAATTGCGGAGAATTGTTTCATTGAATCAATTTCCCCCGCAAGCTGCGCGAATTCCCCTGCGTTCTCTGCTACAATGCTTGCAATTATTGGAATTGGGATAGCGGATAAATCAGCAAATTCCTTTTTTGCCTCTTCAATGCCCGCATTTGAATAGCCCACTGCATTCATCAATCCTGCCTCAAAGCCGATTATTGTGGGATTGTGATGGCCTTCCCTTGGATTCAGGGTAATTGATTTTATTGTTGCGGCGCCCGCCCCGGAATCAGAAACCCTCTGAAGAAGCTCCCTGCTCATTCCCAAAATTCCCGAAGCTAAAATAGTCGGATTCTTCAGCCTCAAATTGCACAAATCAATTTCCAGCAACTAACTCCCTTTAGAATTAGAGCAAATGTTATTAATAATTTTTGCAATGGCAAGCTGCTATTTCACTGAATTGAAGATTTCGCTTTCATTCATTTCCCTTTCGCAATAGTGGCATTTTGCTTTCAGCGCGGGCGCAGGGAAAATTGAGAATTTCGTTGCAATGCTTTCCGCATTGGTTATGCAGTTGGGATTTATGCATTTTATTGTCCCATTTACGGATTTCGGCAGTTCAATCTTGGTTTTGCTTGCAACATTTGAATTCTTTATTATGTTGAGCGTTGCGCCTTTTGCAATGAGCGCAATCTTGTTTGTTTCTTCCAGAGTAAGTTCCTTTCCCTCAATAAATACCAAATCCTTTCTTCCCAATTTTCCGCTTTCTGTGTTTATTGCAAGCGTAATCGCATGCTGATGCCCCAATTTCAATAGCTCAAGTATTTTAAGTGCAGTTCCAACCTTCAAATGGTCAAGCACTGTTCCATTGCTTATTGGAGTCAGGCGGATGTCATCGTTCTTCATTTTTCATTCCCCAGTGTGTTAAGTATTGCCTCTCTCACAGGAATGCCGTTTGCGGCCTGCTGGAAATAAAGCGCAGCATCAGTCTCATCAAGCTCATTTGAAATCTCATTTATCCTCGGCAGCGGATGCATTATCCTGAATCCGCTTTTTGTGCGCTGCAGAATCTCTTTAGTGAGTATGTAAACGTCCTTTATCCTCTCATATTCCAGGGGGTCTGCAAACCTTTCCTTCTGGATGCGCGTTGCATACAAGACATCAAGCTCAGGCAGAAATTCCTGCAATTCTGCGCTTTCTTTTATTTTTACCTTGTCCTTTATTGCATTTGTAATGTGCTCGGGCATTTTCAGCATCCCCGGGGCAATGAAGTAAAGCTCAATTCCCTCAAACATGCCCAGCGCAACCGCAAGGCTGTGCACTGTCCTCCCATATTTCAAATCCCCTAACATTCCGATCTTCAGGCCATCAATCTTCCCGAATTCCTTGCGCATTGTGTACAAATCCAGCAGTGTCTGGGTTGGATGCTGGTTGCTGCCATCCCCTGCATTTATTACGGGTTTCGCGCTCACTTCGGCAGCGCGCCTTGCGCTTCCGTCGAGCGGATGGCGCATTACAATGACATCGGAATATTTCTCAACCATCCTTATTGTATCTGAAAGCGTTTCGCCTTTCTTCTGGCTTGTTGCATTTGCATCTGAAAATCCCACAACTTTTGCCCCCAAATTCTGCGCCGCGGTTTCAAAGCTAAGGCGCGTTCTTGTTGATGGCTCAAAGAAGAGCGAGGCAACAACCTTCCCCGAAAGCAGTGAATTTTTCTCCGCAATCCGCATTGCCTCAAGCCTTGATGCCTGGCTCAGTATGAAATTTATGTCATTAAGGGAAAAATCATTTATTGAGATTACATCCGCAAGCGCGAAATTTGACCTTTCAATGAGCACCCAAACCCTTTATAATATTGGAATCAGGGATATTTAATCATTTCCATTTCAGGAATCAGAATTCTTCGGCCTTTGATTTCAATCCTGCGCTTCCCTTGAAATAGCCGAACATGATTATGAGCAGCATCTCCGCTATCGCAATAATTACCGCGGCATAGAAATCAACGAAGCGGTTTACTGCAAGCGGCAGAATGAACGCAATTACGCTCAGCAGTGCCCTTGCAAGCATCTCGCGCTTTCTCTCTTCCGAGCTTTCTGCCCCCTCCCTGAATAAGTAATAGGAATACCTGTATGTGAGCACAGCAGCAATCCCGCACAGCACAACAAGCAGTATAAGCAACAATGGCGCCTCAACAATTGTTTTGCCGAACAGGGCCTTTGCAATGTTTGTGAGGAACTGCTGCATTGTCGCGCCAGCAGCAACTGCTGTGAATTGAGTTTTGATCTTGTTGCTGCATACCTGCACTCTTACATCATAGGTTGCAATTTCCAATGGCTCATATGTAATGAGGCCTTCAGCATCCGAAGATTCAATAACTTTCTTGTGCTGCCAGGAGATTTCCGCGCTTGTGTTCTTGATTGTTCCGAGCATCGGGTGCTTTGCCCTTATTTCTGCCTTCTCCCCCAAAGGAACTTCCCTTGTTATGTCAACAACAATCATATTGCTGTTCATGTCAATAGGGTCAGTAAGGTCATATTTTATTTCCTGCCCGTCCATTACGCAATCATCGTCGCTGTCTGCATCTTCCGGATTTGTATGGTATTTTGTCACTTCGTCCTCATCGGTAATGCCGTCCCCATCGGAATCCTTTCCCGGAAGGAAAACAAAGGGGCACGCGCTTCCCGTAAGGCCGTTCTCCTCATCCACTAACCCGTCCAAATCATCATCAACTTCGTTGCCGCATATTTCGGCAGCAATTTCATCACAGCCCTCATCTGCCTCGCCATCATCGTTGTCATCAATGCCATTGCCGCATATCTCCCCGCAGCCCTCATCAATGCCCCCATCCAAATCATCATCAGCCCCATTTCCGCAGACCTCAATGCACTCCGGGTCATCCTGGTCTATCAGCGCATCGCCATCATCATCAACCGCATTGTTGCATATTTCCCCGGATTTTACGAGTATGCTTGCAGTAAGGGAATTGTTATTTTCATTTGCGCCCTCATCAATGCCGTTTGAGGAATCTGCCGTTATGTAAATTGTGATTGTGCCGTCCAGCCCTGCTGAATTGAATGTGAATTGCGCTGTTGCTGAGGCGCCGGAGGCAAGCCCTTGGATTGTTGCCGTGCCAATGTCATATTGTATTCCATTCTCAGTCCTGTAGGCGCGCACATTGAAAGTTCCCGCATCCTGCTGCCCCATATTCTGTATTGTTGCGGTTATTGCCGCCTGGGAGCCCTTTGCAAGTGTTTTTGGCGCAGAAATGCTTTTCAGCCACAGGTCCGCATTAGCGCTGCTCATTGTTATTGTAATGCCCCTGCTGTTGTTGGTTTCATCGCCCTCGCCTATGCTGCCTGTAGAGTCTGCAGTAACCTCATAATCCGCAGTTCCTGATTTCCCGGAAGTGTCAATGCTGAACTGCATTATTTCGCTTTCATTGCCTGGGGAGAAAAGCAGGAAGAAGGACTCTGCAATCTTAAGCAAGGGGGCAAGAATTATGCCGCAGAGAGCGCCGCTTACTTGTGTGCCGTCCTGGGTGCAAAGCTTGCTTGCAGAAATGCTTTTTGAATCCTTCCTTGCCGGCGCGCCGGCAATTTTTTCAAACAATCCGATTTCAATTGCTGATTGCACGGCCTGCATGCCGATATTTTGTATTGTTGCCGTAAGTGTAATAATTTCCCCCGGAATTGCAAGCAGCTTGCTTGCAACAAGCTCAGAAACAATCAAATCAGGGAGGTTCGCTATTATCAACAGCTGCGCCGTTGCTGTATTGTTTGTTTCGCTTTGTTCGGCAATCTTCACATCATAATCCGCATACACTACAAATGACACAATTCCAGAAAGAGCTGAAGTTGAGATATTAGTGAATGAAATTTGCGCTGATTCGTTGACTGCCAGCTCACTTATGGTCTTTGTCTGCAGCAACACCCCGCTCTGCGAGGTTCCCCTGTACAATGCGATGTTTACTGCGCCCGAAGCGGCATTTCCCATATTCTTCACAGTTGCATTCAATGTTGCTGCTGTGCCGCTTGCAACTGACGCAGGGGAAAGGCTTGCCGAGATTATTGTAAAATCAGGGGCATTTGTTGGCGGGGAAATTGTTACGGTAATTCCCTGCTGATTGTTGTTTTCATTCTGTTCATTTATGCTGTTGGCATTGTCCGCGAATAATGTAAACAGCGCATCCCCGCTCAATGCGCTTGTATCAACCAATGGGAACTCAATTGCTGCTGTGGAATTTGCCTGAAGCTGGGCAATCTGCACTGACTGCAGAAGGGTTCCGGCGGCTGTTCCCAAATACAAGCCAACATTAAATGGCTGAGTGATGTTTGCTGCAGAATTGTTCCTTATTGCTGCGGAAAAGCTTATTGCCGTTGATTGCGTCACTGATGCGCCCGGATAAACCGAGAAGGAATCAATGCTCAAATCCCATGAGCTTTCAGACAGCACTTGGCAGTAAAGCGTCAGATCATTCAGCGTTGGGGTCATTCCCTGCGCGGAAGTCTCAAGCAGCGCCTCAATTTTTGCATATCTCCCGTTTTGGTTGCTAAGCGCTGCAGGCGCGCTTGTGTAATATGCGGACCAGCTTGCTGCTGAAAGCCCATCAGCGGTATTTGCGCTTTTTATCCTGAATTTCACGCTCGTGCTTGCAGGCTTGTCAGCATTCCATGCGATTGAGGAGAATGCCGCATTTGCAGTTGCGTCAAAATCAAGAAGCAATGTCCCGCTTAACTGGCTGCTTGCCAATCTTACATCATCAGGGCTGCTTGTTGTATCAACATTATTTGCAATCCCATATTCCCACTGCGCCTTCGTTGTCCATGTTCCCGGGCAGCCGGAAAGAATTTGCGTTATTTTTATCGGTATGCTATCAACATCAGTTCCGCCGAGATTGTCAGTTACTGTTAATGTAACAGCATAATCCCCCGCAATTGAATAAATGTGTGTTGCAGCAGCACTGCTTGCCCCCTCCCCATCCCCAAAATCCCATGAGTAGCTTGCAATTGTTCCATCGGTGTCATATGAAGCAGAGCCGTCAAATGCGATTGTTTCCCCCTGACTTGCGGAATATTTATCGGCTGAGGCGCTTGCTGTTGGCGCCTGATTGTAAGCTGAGCAATTAAGCGTCAAATCATTAAGTGTTGGCGTTGCTATAGGGTCTGTAGTTTCCAGTGTTGCTTCCACTTGCGCAAATCTCTTATTGCTATAGCCTGCATAAGTGCTCAAATCAGCTGCAGAGGCTGTATAAAAGCTTGACCATGCTGCAGAATCCAATGCGCTTTGGGCATCTGCCGTCCTTATTCTGAATTTTACATTGGTATTTGCAGGCTTTTCGGCAGTCCATGAAAGCGAAGTGAAATTCTTCTGTGTTTGCGCATCAACTGTTGCAAGCCATGTGCCTGAACTTGCATAGGAGCCTATCGAAGCCGCGCTTAAATCAAACCAGTCAAAGCTGCCCCTGCCCCTGCCATCCCCTGCAAATCCGACTTGCAGGTCTGCGGCGCTGCTGAAAAAGCCCACAGGCAGGCTGAGCGCATTCCATGTGATGTTGTCTGCGCTGTAATGCATTGAAATGCCAGAGCCCGCACGGGCAATTTTGAAATAATAAGGATAACTAAAGCCAGGCAGAATCTGGATGCTTGTGCTTTTTCCGGAAGAATCATTCGCCAGGATATAATAGGCTTCTCCGCAATAGGGCAGGCACGTGCCCGTAGGGCTTTTTTGCAATCCAACAAAAGCCCAGTCGCTTCCAACTTTAGGGCGTATAAGGAAGAATATGCGCGAGCCGCAGGCGGTCTGCCCGGAGCAATATGTAAAGGAATCCAATTTTGTCTTTGCGGTAAAATCCCCCTTGACATCATCTATGTACAAAAAGCCATAGCCTGCAGATATATCGCCATCAGCTGCAACAATATTCATTTTTCCTGATGTTTCGCTGTAACTTGCATTGCTGTACGCCTGCCACTTCCATATGCCGCTAACTGCCCCGTCATCAAAATTATCGTAGAATGCAATTGCCTTATTAAGCAGAATATTTCCGGGGCTTGTTGTTATGTCCGTATTTGTCAATGTTCCATAAGCAAAATCCGCCTGAGTTGTAAAGTGCGCCGGGCAGCCCACAAATACAGTTGGCGCGGCAGAAATGCTGATTGTGGAAGTTGCGCTTGAAGTTGCGCCGCCGTTATCTGTTACTGTGAGCGTAACAGCATAGCTTCCCGTGGCGGAATATGCATGCGTTGCGCTTGATGTATTGCCGTGCGCTGTTGAATCCCCCCAATTCCAGTCATAGCCTGCAATTGTGCCATCCGCATCTGTGGAAGTTGAAGTGAATGTAATTGACTGCGCAGTTGTTGCGGAATATGTGCTTGCTGTAAAGCTTGCAACTGGCGCCTGATTTGTTGATGTGCAGCCGAGAGTGAGGTCCTGCAGAATCGGCGTGTAGGAAGTGTCGGAAGTTTCAAGGGTTGTTTCAACCCTTGCATATCTTCCTGCAGAAGCATTCAGAGTTGCCGGGGAATTTGTAAAATAAGAACTCCATGCTGCTGAGTCAAGCCCTGCAGATGTATCTGCAACCTTAATGCGGCTTTTTATTTCTGTGTAATTCCTTCTGACATTTGAAATGCGCAGCTCATCTATGTAGGCATTTGTTATGCCGGTTCCTGTGCCTTGCGTATGGATGCGCCCCAACCCGTAAGAAATGCAGCTAGCCCCGCAATTTGCAGTCATATCCGCAGTTGCACTGCCTTCTCCGGAAAGCACGCCATTTATCCAGAGCTTGTTTGTCTGCCCGGCGCCATAGCCAAATGCAACATGGGTCCAGGTGTTTAGAGGAACTGAATTTGAAGAGGAGATAGAATTCACTAATCCACTTCCACTATAGGTAGCACCTATTTTTCTGTTGCTGCCTGTTGTAATATAAATTCCTGGCCAGCCTGAGCTGTTTTTGTTGCTGAATATGATTATTTCCTGCGCTGGCTGCTCAGCCGCAAGATAGAGCCAGAATTCAATAGTGCCGGATAATGGCAGCGCTCCGCCCCAGCTGATTTTATCTGTGCTAGCATCAGCAAAAACCCCCTGCCCAAATTTTCCCGTGCTGAAAGTATAGCCGGAATTTGTGCCTGTTGTTGCGCCATTGAAATGCTCAAGCAGAGTTGTTGAAGAATCGCTTGTGAATTCACGCTGTGTTGGGACAGGGGATCCGCAGGTTACAGTGCATTCCTCAGCGCCATTGTTGTTTGCGCCTTCCCATGCGCCGCAGCCGTTGTTGTTCGGAGTGCGCTGTGTAGTTACCCAATTCTCTGAAGGCCCTGCGCCATGGCTGCTGCCGGAGCCTGTATCACTCAATGAAATTCTTGTATCAGAGCCATCGCAGAAGGCGAAGTGCAAATCTTCTGCTGTAAGGCCTGAAATTACTGCTTCATTCGCGGTTGAATTCCTTGTGTATATTGCAGAAGCGCCAAAGCTTTCATTCCAGAGCAATTGCTGGAATGTTGTGCCTGTTGCGCCGGAATCGAAATCCAAAGAAATAGTGCCTGAACTTGCATAAGCGCCTGCATAAAGCGCTGCAATCTCGCCTGCTGAAAGCGCCCTGTTGTAAATTACGGCCTCATCCATTGTCCCATTAAGTTGCTTGCCAAGGGAAGGGTCATATGCCGCAGAATTAAGCGCATTGCTGCCATTCCAGCTCATTCCCAGCAAGCCATTGAGATAAATTTTTACAGCGCTTCCATCATAGGTTCCCGCAACATGATACCATGTGTTAAGCTGCAATGTTGTTGCCCAGGTATAGGCGGCGATGCTGACGGCATCGTTTCCAACCCAAAACTGCGCTTGTCCGTTCGGAAGAATGCTAAGCAAATATCCGTTTGACCCTCCATACTTTCCTATAACCTCGCCATAGTTGCCGCCCGGATAGCTGTCCAATTTTACCCATGCGGCCGCTGTAACAACATTTGGACCCAAACCCGTAGAATTCAGTATGCGCACATAATCATCAATGCCATCAAAGTGCAATGCATTGCCAAATACGCCGGAAGAAGTCCAAGTTGGCCCGCTTGTTAGTGTCCCATTATTCCCATTTCCGCTTGAATCCGCGGTTGTTGTTCCTGTTCCTTCATTGAAATGCATCAGCAGCTTTGTGCTTGCGTCCACTGCACCGCTTGCCAGAATCAGGTCGCCAGGGCTCGCAGCAGTGTCAACGCTTACTTTTGTTCCAGAATCCCAATCCGCCTGCGAGCTCCAGGTTTTGGGGCACTGTGCATGAGTAAAAGGCAAAAGTAAGGCTATCCACATTATGCTTATGGCAAATAAGGCCAATCCTATTTTCATTTGTATTCTAGAAAACTATGGTGTTTCTAATATATAAATAATAGTGTTATATTGGGCGGTTGGAATGGCTATTGTAATTTCTTTCTGCAATCAAAAATCCATCCGGAATTCAATGCCATGGTTTCTAAAGCCAAGGCGCCTGTAGAGTTCATGCACTCCCTTCCTCCGGTGCCTGCTTGTTGCAATCAGCTTATAACACTTGTTCTTCTTGGCAAGTTTTATGGCTTCCTTTATCAGCCTTGTCCCTATGCCCTTCCCCCTTGCGCTTTCATCAACAAACAAATCCTCCAAAAATCCGAAGGGCTCCTTGTGCAAATCATTCTTCATGATGTAAAGAAAAATCCTTCCCGGCTCCTTGCCGCCGATTATGGCAGAGAGCCTTATGCCCCTGCAGCTTAACTTCCTGCTTCTTATCCGCATTGCAATTCCTTCTGCTGATGCTGTTTGCCCTATCTCCTGAACAGCTTTATGATGCTGAAGTCAGCCTCGCTATGCCTGTCAAGCCCCAGCCTTTCATACACAATGGCCGCAAAACTTGCAGGCGCCAAACATCCAAGCTCGCATATTATTTCCCTTATGCAAGTTGCGCGCGTAATGTCAAATGCCGGATTCCTTATTTTTAAGTTTTTCATTTTCTTCTCCCAGATTTCAAGCGGGGGGCGCTCCTCGATTATTTCCTCTTCCCCGAACGTAGTTAAAGGGTCAAATTTGTGCGAGGAGCACGCAACATAGTGCGGAACATTCTCCTTTGCGGCAGCAAGAGAAATCTGCGCAGTGCCTATCTTGTTCACAACATCCCCGTTTGCAAGGATTGCGTCCGCGCCAGTAATCAGCAAATCAGCGCCGTGCATCAGGGGATAGGCCGCGGAATCAGCAATGATTGTAACAGGAATTCCGAATTTCGCAAGGTTTTCTGCAGTAATGTGCCCCTGCATTTTCGGGCGCGTCTCAGTGCATATCACTTCCTTGAGCCTTCTTTCTTTCCACGCCCTTTTCAGGATTTCCTCGACTGTGTTTGAATGGCAGTGCGTAAAAACAACCGCGCCCTTGGGGATTATGCCTGAGCCGAATTCAGCAATTTTCTCGAGCGCTTTTTTCCTGTCCGATTCATAGTTGTTGCAGGCAGATATTATTTTTTGTTTCAGCTCATGGACAGAATCCGTTTTGGACTGCACCGCCCTTAGGATTACCCTGAGCGCTGTGCGCATTTCGGGCTCGGTCGCCCTTGAGTTAAGGAAGAGAAGCATGCCCTGCTTTATTTCATTGCGCAGTTTCTCAGCGCTGCCGGCCCTGCTTTCAAAGGCCTCCCTTTTAAGCGCTTCCACAACCGCAATCCTGACTTTCCCTGCGCCCTGTATCTTAAGCGCCTTAATGTCAGAAACAATTTTCTTCAGTTTTTTTCCGGGCATATTTTCTCTCAAGATTATTTTTTCTTTGGATATCAGAACCTGCGGTTCCGATACCTCCCTTTCTTTTTTTCTAAAAAAGAAAGGATTGGTTTATAAACACCCTAAGGTTTAAAAGGATGTTATTTTACAATTAATACATAGCCTATATTTAAGGTTTATTGAAAATTTCGGGGTGGTCTTATTGAAGGGAATTGTGCAAAGGGCGTTGAAATCCGCAAAATACTCTGCACCCGTAAGGGGCAGGCACTCAGTAAAGGGCGATGATTCTTTAGGGAAGCTTCTTGAATCCATAAAGGCTAAAATACGCGTAGTGGGAGTAGGCGGCGGAGGCTGCAATACGCTTGAGAGGATGACTGAAATTGGCATACACGGCGCGGAAACATTTGCAGTTAATACCGATGCGCAGGATTTGCTGAATACGCTTGCAGACCGCAAGATACTTATTGGAAGGGAAGTTACGCGCGGCCTTGGCTCAGGTTCAGACCCCACAGTTGGGGAGGCGGCAGCGCGCGAGAGCTTTGATGATCTGAAGGAAATCCTTTCGGATTCCGACCTTATATTCATAACGTGCGGGATGGGCGGCGGCACAGGAACTGGCGCAGCGCCGATTGTTGCTGAACTGGCACAGGACCTGAATGCGCTTACAGTTGCTGTTGTTACTCTCCCCTTTACAGTTGAAGGAAGGAAAAGGATGGAGAACGCAATGGAAGGGCTTGCAAAAATGCGCAAGAATGCGGACACGATAATAATAATCCCGAATGACAAGATCCTTGAGATTGCGCCTGACCTTCCAGTGAATGCCGCATTCAAGGTTGCAGATGAAGTGCTTACAAATGCAGTTAAGGGCATTACTGAAATGATAACAAAGCCGGGCCTGATAAATCTTGATTTCGCAGACCTCAAGACAATACTCAAGAAGGGCGGCGCAGCAATGATTGGGCTCGGGGAAAGCCAGAGCGAAAGGGCCGCGGATTCTCGCGCATTAGAAGCTGTTGAAAATGCATTGACAAGCCCGCTGCTTGATGTTGACATTTCAGGGGCGAACCGCGCATTGGTGAATGTTGTGGGCGGCCAGGACATGACCTTAAGAGAGGCGGAAATGATTGTTGAGGCGGTTTCAGCGAAAATAAACTCAAATGCGCACATAATATGGGGCGCGATGATAAGCGATGATTTGCCCAAGAACCAGATACAGGCCATGATTGTGATTGCAGGGGGAAGATTCCCATTCCTTGACCACGCAACAACCGAATCAGGGGAGCTTGACCTCGGGATAGAATTCACTGACTGACCAAGCCCCTTTTCTTTTAGGAAAAGAAAAGTCCCTTGGGTTCAAAAGAAAAATAGGCTTCAGGGAAAAATAGAAAAATAAAAGGTTGATTGAAATGTACGGCGCAGAGCAAACAAATAAAGTCACAATAAGGCAGAGGATTTCTGAATTCATCGGGACGAGCAGGCGCATATTGATTGTTTCGCAGAAGCCGAGCTGGCTTGAATACAAGACCATGGCAAAAGTTACCGCGCTCGGGATTGCGCTGATTGCTGTGATTGATTTTGTCATAACGCTGGCCTTCAGGCTACTTGGCCTGGGCATATGAGCCCAATTAACCCCTTTATAAACCTTTATATTTTTATATTTTATATCAATAATTCGCTGATTGTTCGGATGATTTGAAATGATTTTCACTGTAAGGACGACTGTTGGGCAGGAGAGTCTGGTAGTGGACATTCTCGCGAACAAAATCCATAAGGAGGACCTGAACATTTATTCGCTTGTTGTTGTGCCCGGAATAAAGGGATACATACTTGTGGAAGCTGACAACGAAATGACAGTAAGAAGGGGAATTACGAACACTCCCCACATAAAGGGAAAGGGCGTTGTGGGAGGCGAGGTAAAAATTGCGGAGCTTTCCTCAATACTCGAATCAAAGCCGCTGATGAAATCAATAAAGGAGGGCCAGGTTGTTGAAATCGCCGCCGGCCCCTTCAAGGGGGAGAAGGCGCGCGTTATTAGGGTTAATGAAACAAAAGAGGAAATTACTGTTGAACTGCTGGAAGCGGCGGTAAAAATTCCAGTTACAATAAGCGCGCAGCAGATTCGCGTTTTGGGGGAATGAAATGCCCCTCCTTGAAAAGCCCAAACGCCTTTCAAGATTCGGAAAAACTGAACAAGGAAGAAACAAAATGAATGCGATAAAAAACCATTTAGATGAGCTGATAAGGGGCACTGCGCAAGGCACCCCCGACAGGGAGAAAGTTGCAAAGCTTGGATTATATAATGAAATGGATGCTGAACTCGGGAAAGCAATTGAAGTGGCAAATAAAAAATATAATAAAAAGAGGGATAATTGAAAATGCCTGAAGTGAAAGTTCTGGTTGAAGGGGGGAAGGCAACGCCTGCGCCTCCTCTTGGCCCAAGCCTTGCGCCATTGGGAGTGAATATCGGAGAGATTGTAAAGCAGATAAACGAGAAAACCAAGGAATTCGCGGGAATGAAAGTTCCTGTGATTGTTGCTGTGGATTCGGCAACAAAGGAGTTTGAGATAAAAATCGGAAGCCCGCCCGCAAGCGAACTCATAAAGCGCGAGATTAAAGTGCAGAAGGGCGCGGCAAACCCCAAAACGGAAGAAGTAGGGAACATCAAAATTGAGCAGCTGCTGAAAGTGACTAAAATGAAATTCCAGAACATGAATTCCTACAGGATGAAAAGCGCGGTTAAGGAGATTGCGGGAACATGCGCAAGCCTCGGGATAAGGGTTGATGGAAAGAAGGCAAGGGAATTCCAGAAGGATGTTGATGAGGGCAAGTACGATGCGGCCATAGGGCAGGCCGGCGCTGCGTAGTGTTTATAAATATTCTGCATTTAGATTAGTATAGTATTTTGCCGTTCACTGCCATTTGGCAGGAGGTTTTTTTGTGAATTCGCAGGATTTCTTGGTTGCTGTACAGAAAATGCGCTCCGGCACTGAAAAACGCAAGTTCAGGCAGGCTGTTGATTTGGCAATAAATTTCAAGGACATGGACTTCAGCAAGCCCGATAACAGGATAGAGATGAGCGTAAAGCTGCCGCACGCATATAAGGCAGGAACTTCAAAGGCCGTTGTTTTTGTAAGGGACAAGGGATTTGCCTCAGCGCTTTCAGGAAAGGCAAAGGTAATATTGGAGAATGAGATTCCCGCGCTTGACAAGAAGGCCGTTGAATTGCTGCTTAATGAGTACGATGTGTTTTTGGCCGAGGGCCCTGTAATGCTCTCAGTTGGAAAATACCTCGGGCAGCAGCTCGCCCCAAAAGGCAAGATGCCTAAACCCGTAACAGCAGATGTGAAATCATTTGATGCGCTGCTCACAAGCGCCTCCGGCAGCGCGAAATTGGGCAACAAGAAGGGAAAGAACATGCCTGTGGTGCATTCCGCAATAGGCAATGAGGAAATGCCGGACGAGAAGCTTGCGGAAAATGCGTTTGCGGTTTATTCAGCGGTTCTTGCGGAACTTCCCTCAGGCGAGCAGAACATCAAATCCATTTATATGAAATTTACAATGGGCCCCGCAATAAAAATAGGGGAAAAGGCAAATAAGGAATGAAAGCATGGCTAAAATGCACACAAAGGCATGGAAGGAGAATGAGCTTAAGAGCGTTGCCTCGCTTATTGGCAAGTATTCAGTCATAGGGGTCGCGGACCTTGAGAATTTCCCTGCCGATTTGTTCCAGAAACTGCGCAAGCAGCTTAATGGGAAGGTTGAATTTACAGTTTCAAAGCAGCGCGTAATCAAAAAGGCATTTGAGCAGTCAAAGCTGAAGGAAAGCGGATTGCTTGATTCAATAAAGGGAAGCTGCGCAATAATCGCAACAAACCTCAATCCTTTTGAGCTTTATGCAATCCTCAAGAAGAACTCAGGCAAGATAGGCGCAAAGCCCGGAATCATTGCGCCTTTTGACATCATTGTTCCTGCCGGGGACACCGGACTGCCTCCAGGCCCTGCCCTGAGCGATTTGAAGCAGGCAGGCCTTCCTGTAAAGGTGCAGGGCGCAACAATATCAATTCCCGAGGATACGGTAGTTGCGAAGAAGGGGGAAATAATAAAGCCTGTTGTTGCAAGCACTCTTGCGAAATTGGACATAAAGCCGATAAAGGTAATGCTCGGCCTCGTGTGCGCATATGAGGAAGGCCAGCTCTACAAGGCCGATGTATTGGACATTGACATGGAGAAGCAGTTTGAAAAATTCTGCACAGCGCACAGGAATGCGCTCGCGCTTGCGCTTGAAATCGCATACTGCGCAAGTGCGACAACGCCATTGCTCCTGCAGAAAGCACATAGGAACGCGCTTGCTGTCGCGCTTGAAAGCTCATTCCCTGAGAAGGAAGTCCTTCCAATGCTCCTGCAAAAAGCGGAAATGCAGGCAAATGCAATAAAGGCAAAAATTCCAGAGGTGCCAGAGGTTAGCGCTTAGCAAATTTACTAAATTAAATGAAACGGAGGCAAAAAAAATGGAATACATATACACGGCAATGTTGCTGCACGCGGCAAAGAAGGACATAACAGAAACAGCAGTGGAGAAAACACTCGAGGCAGCAGGAATCAAGGCGGATTCTGCAAAGGCAAAGGCCTTGGTTGCTTCACTGAAGGACATAAACATAGATGAGGCAATAAAGTCCGCGGTTTTCGCAGCCCCGGCAGCGGCGGCAGCGCCAGCAGAAGGCAAGGCGGCAAAGAAGGAAGAGAAGAAGGAAGAGCACAAGACGGAGGAAGAGGCAGCAGCAGGCCTGGGCGCGCTCTTTGGGTAATTTTTGCAAAATTTATTTTTTATTTTGCAACTTTCCAGAGTAGCCCGAACTGTTTTCTGTAAGCATCAGCTATTTCCTTGTTTCTGATGATGATTAAATGGCTTGGCTGGCCCCATAGATATATTTGGATATTATCGCCATAAATCTGAGTTGGATTGGGATTAAAGAACTCTTCAGGAATCTTCTTGTATTGGGTTGTTTTTCGTTTAAAGATTCCTTTTCCCCCTTCCTTAATAATCACTCTTTCTTTAATCCCAAACCGTTTCAAGCCATATTCATATAGTTTTACTGCAAGATTATCCTCGGCTAATGGGATTGATTCATCTACTGCAGTAGACAAAACCTCGCCCTTGGTTTTCTTCAAGGAGTTGATGATATCTTTCAGGCCGACCCTAATAACATTCCTGCCTTTGTAAGTTTCAACTATTAGCTTGTCTTGGACTTGTTTTTGTAAATTGGCCAGCTCAGGCAATAATTGCTTGAATTGCTCAACTTCATCAGACAAATATTCTAAGATGATCTCAGGATTTACTGCATTAAAAATTAGGTGCTTCCCCTCCTTTGCACTGCTCACAAAACCTTTCTCACTAAGCCTGTTCAATGCATCATAACATGCCTGCCTGTACAAACCTGTTTTTTTGGCTAATTCATAGACAGACAGCTGGTCATTTCCCAATAAAGTCAGGTAAATGCTGGTCTCGTAATCTGTTAAGCCAACTCTCTTCAAGAGTTCTTTATTCATTGTAATATGAAATCATACGAATCAGATATAAATCTATCTAAAGCAGAATATACCTTATGGAATTAGATGTTAAGGCGTTTAACGGAGAGATGCTTCAGCCATTGCTTATTCTAGAGACTGAAAACTTTTGTGCTAATGCCAAGGAGCCATGCAAGCATTGCTCTGTTGAGGCTTTTTCAAATGTTTCAGAAGAAAGCATTGATTTTAACAAGGCTATTGATGAGTTCATTGCTTTGTCTAAGGGCAAAGGACACGTTGTTTTCAAGAATGGTGCAGGGGCTTTGGGCGGCAAAGAGCTTTCATTAATTAGGAAATGCATTGAAAATGGCCTGGATGTTTCAATCACTACCGAAGGTGTTTTTGTTAGTGAAAAATTTGAAGAAGGAATAGGTGTTTTATCAAGGCAGTTTCCTGGAAAGATTAGCTATACTGTTTCATTGGATGGCGCAACCAAAGAGGTTTATGGCCTGATAAGGCAAGAAAAGTACTTTGAAAAGGCTTGCAAATTCATTAAAAAACAGGTTGATAAAGGGATGTTTGTCTCAACAAACTTTGTAGTGCACAAAGGAAATGTAAATCACATCCCAGAATATGCTGATTTTGCAGTTCATGAATTGGGAGTCAAAAGAATTAATTTCCTTCAATTAGGCCTGGTCGGAAATGCACTCAAAAACCGCCTGGAAATAGCCGAACCAAAAGACTTCTTTGAGCAAACGATAAATGTCTTTGAAAAAGGAGATGCCGAAATAAAGGATGCTTTAGAGAGCACCTTTGTCAAAGCAATTCAAGATTTGCAAGCTAACCCCAATAAGCACTTCGCTTGCGAAGGTTGTGTTGCCGGAAGCAAAAATTTTGCCTTCATTAAGAGCAGCGGGGGGATTTATCCCTGCTCAAGCCTTGAAGCGCCCGGCTTCTTGGCTGGAAACATTAAAACAATAAGTCTTGAAGAAGCGATGAAAGGCGATGCCTTCAAGAAAGCAAGAAAACTTGCATTGCAGCTTAGAGGGAACTATCCTGTAGTTAATATTTGTCCTGGAAGAAACGTTTCGATTGAAAAAGACAGGGAATTAGCAGAATATATCCGGTGTTATTTGGATAAGCAATTTATCACAAAAAAACAGT
>Ga0209541_10006032_pt1 | contig 20852 bp, 22 predicted proteins | sample RifCSPlowO2_01_FD_184027 | JGI IMG/M metagenome (GOLD analysis project Ga0209541, IMG submission 184027) | Groundwater microbial communities from Rifle, Colorado - Rifle CSP2_plank lowO2_0.1 (SPAdes) (version 2) | ecosystem: Environmental > Aquatic > Deep subsurface > Groundwater | place... | reverse complement strand
CAAAGGGAGAAGCAGACTATGCGATAGACGTTGTCCTTGAAGGGAAAACATGCAGAAGTGAAGGTCTGGGCTTATTTCCACCGGTGGTGTTCTTTAGCGATGGAGTTGCGCTAGGAAATAAAAATTTAAAACCTTCCCCGTATGAACCAAAAATCATTGGAATGCCATATAATTCATCTGACGGAATCTCAAGGTGGAGCCACTAATTTTTTTTATTTTTTTCAATAGGTTTTTATATAATAAATTTAATGATGTAGAAAAATGAAACTTCAATTGCCTAAAGGAACAAGGGATCTGCCGCAGGAGCAGGCTATTGCAAGGGATAAGATAGTTAATGCCCTCAAGGAAGTTTTTGAGCTTTATGGCTATGGCCCATTGGATACGCCTGCCTTTGAAAGATTTGACATTCTGGCTTCTAAATATGCCGGAGGAGACGAGATATTAAAGGAAACCTTCAGGTTTAAAGACCAGGGGAGAAGGGATTTAGCTTTAAGATATGACCTTACTGTTCCCATGTGCAGGTTTTTTGGCATGAATACAAATTTAAAGCTGCCCTTCAAGCGCTATCAGATTGGAGATGTTTTCAGGGACGGTCCTGTTGAGAAAGCAAGGTACAGGCAGTTTACACAATGCGATGTTGATATTGTCGGAGTAAAAGATATGGCAGCAGATGCTGAAATCGTTGCTCTGGCTGCAAGGGCATTCAAAAATCTTGGCTTCGAAACAATAATAAAAGTTAATAACCGAAAATTGCTGAATGAGCTGTTATTAAATGCTGGTGTCAAGAAAGATAAGCTGGAAACTGTTATAATCTCGATTGACAAACTGAAAAAATTTGGCCCTGAAGCAGTGAAAAAAGAGCTGAAGGATAAAAAAATAAGCAATGAATCTATAAGCAGTATAATTGAAATAATCAGTTCTAAAGGAAGTAATAAATCAAATATTGGCAAAATTAAAAGATTAATTCAAGATAAAAGCATTGAAGGTATCAATGAGATAGAAGAGTTGTTTTCTTTGCTAGGAATATTGAATGTAAGCGCCGAGTTTGATGTTTCTCTTGCCCGCGGCCTTGCTTACTATACTGGAACTGTCGTTGAGGTTTTTTTAAAAAACAGCTCTGTAAAAAGCGCTGTATGCGCAGGCGGCAGATACGACAATATGATCGGGGATTTTTTAGGCAAAGGAAACTATCCTGCCGTTGGCATTTCTTTCGGTCTTGACAGAATTTATGACGCTTATGCTGAAAAAAACAAAGATGGGAAAAAAACAGTGGCAAAAATTTATATTATTCCAATCAACGCATTTAATGAGTCATTAAGGATAGCAGAGGAATTACGAAGCGAAAAAGTCAATGTTGACATAGACTTAACCAACAAAGGTCCAAGCAAGAACCTTCAATATGCAAACAGCTTTGGAATTCCTTATGTTCTCTTTATAGGTGAAGAGGAATTAAAACAAGGTAAGGTAAAGCTTAAGGACATGAAATCAGGAAAGGAAAGCCTGATGACTGCGCCAGAGCTAGTTGTATTCTTGCAGAACAATTAACATTTAGAAATTATCAGTTAGAATCAGGCAAGGCTATTTTTCCTTGAACTCTTCCATCAAATCTGTGGAATCTTCCAAGGAAAAAAGTATTTTCCTTTCCATTTATCTCACCTCCGTAAAATGAATATTAAAGGAGTATATGAGATAGCATTTGGTTAGTTCTGCTGTTTATAAACCTATCGATTTAGTTTTTGTCGTAACTATAACTTTTCCTTCATTATCAATCAAAACAGTATGTTCTGCCTGGCTTACAAATCCCTTGTTGCGGTCAGCTAAGGGTGGGTGCACATGCAGCATGCCTAACTGCTCCATCTCCTTTAAGGCTAATTTTGCTTTCTGGCCGAATTTTCCTGTAAGCCATCTTGTCGCAAAAGGAAGGCCTTCATAAGCCTCTATTTCCTTTAGTACCTGCCTGGTTATCTGGTTTCTTACAGGCTTCTTTTGAATCAGCTCAAAGACTGTTGGTATTCCTGAGTCCTGCACAATTCCTGCTCCCGTGCTGGCAAACGGCTCAATAGCGAATAACATGCCGGTATATATTTCAGTATTATCACCATTATCAAAATTCGGAATGCTTGGTTTGGCATGTATTTCGTACCTTCCAAGACCGTGTCCTGAAAGGTTCCTTACGGGAGCAAAATGATTCTTTTGTATCACTTCCTGTATTGTTTTTCCTATTTCTCCGAGAGTTATTCCTGGCTTGATTATGCTTAATGCACTATCCAATGCGTCTTCTGCCGCTTTTATTAAATCAGAATATTTTCCAGAAAGATCTATTGTCTTAGCAGTATCCCCTATATAGCCATCGACATGCACTCCAACATCCAGGCTTACAAGCTCATCAGAAAAGACAAATGCGTCATTTTCTTCTGGACAGTAATGCGCGGCTATGTGGTTGCAGGATATTTGCGCTGGAAAGGCTGGTTTTCCCCCAAATTCAATTATTTTTTCCTCTATTTTATCCAATACTTCCACCATGGATGCGCCTTTTTTTATTAATGGCACTCCATAATCCCTCGCCTGAGCGGTTATCTTTCCTGCTTGCCTTATCTTTGCTATAGCTTCTGCATTCATGGAGAAAAAGAGTTTAGGCTGGTTTATAATTTTTATTGTTCTTGGAAGATAAAGTCAACTTAACCCTGTTCAGGTATAGACCTGCTTTTAACTTGTTTAGTGTAAGAGGCATCATAAAATATTAACAAACTTTGTTTCTTAAGATTAATTATGAAGAACTATCTGATACCTCTTGTTATTCTTGACTTGTTTAAGTGAATACTGCTTTTGATTAAGTTTATGGCTCAAAGCCCATGAATGTGCAGCTTCCTCTGACTTAAAAGTTTTTGGCCTTGCTTCTTTAGCTCCAACATGAAAATAAAAGTAATGCGGCCTGTGGGTGCTTAGCCCAAACCTGCGCTTTATCCTTGTATGTATCTTTGTCATGCCTAACACCTAAGAAAATCCAGATGGCTTTTCTACCGGTTATAATCTATTTGCATATCATTATTTTTTATTGTGATTTTAATTGCTTGAATTACTGGTCATCATTATCTTCATCATCTTCTCCGTCCCAAAACATTTTTTTCACCCCCAATTTCATTCTTACTGGCTATAGTTTCGCCGCAATAAGGGCAATATTGGTCTTCCTTGTCCACCTCAGAGTCACACATAGAGCATTTAGCCAGATTTAACATTTAAATCACCTTAGAAATAAATTTAACCTCTGAATATGCTTTGATGTGTTTTGAGGTTTTTGATCTCACCTGCTGCTAAAATGTGTTAGTATATTATGAATAAGTTTTTGCATAACTGCATAGAGTATTTAAATTTTTCTAAACAGCGGGCTCTGTAGAAATCCTATAGGCAGTGCCAATATTGTGAGGCTCCAAAATTCAAAAATAAAGATGACAAGAGGGTTGTCTCTGCTCGAAAATGTCCGCATTTTCGGCACCACGCAAGGTGGTTACGGAGAACCCATGAAATGGGTGCGGGAAATCTATGATTTCCTGGCATGTCAGCCATCAAGAGAAACAGTAAAGCCGAACCCGGCACTACCAGAACGAAAGTGAGAGGATTTCTACTGAGCTTAAACAGCAGGCTAGAATGACGGAAATGCATTATGAGGCTATGCTACAATTTTATTTTACTTAAAAACTTAAATAGTTAAGCCTTTAGAAGAGGTCGCTCTTTAAGATTTTTTCAAGAGGTTTTGGCAGTTTAGACACTTATAAACACTACAGAAAGGTTACTCGTCCTCTAGGTCATAAAGGTTTACCCCAGTCCATTTCTTATTTGCAAGGCCATACCTTTCTATTGTGCCTATATCATACCATTGGCCAGCAAAAGGAAATCCCCTTAATGCTCCCTGCTTTGCAAGCTTGGGAAACACGTCTTTTTCGAGCATTGAAAAGCCGTTTGGTATCATATCTATGACCTTTGGCTCAAGAATGTACAATCCAGCATTAATCAGATTAGAAGGCGCTTCCTCAGGCCTTGGCTTCTCCACAAACTCAAGAATCCTTGAGCCGCTTAATTTAGCAACACCGTAATGGCTTGGATCCGTGACTGTTGTCAATGCTATTGTTGCCATTGCATCTTTTCTTTTGTGCAGCCTGAACATCCTGGGAATGTTTATGTTCTTTAATTCATCCCCATTCGTGACTATGAAGCTGTCGTTAAGCTGGTTTTTCGCAAGCCTTAGCGGCCCTGCGGTTCCCAGGGGCTCATCTTCTTCTATATAACTTATATTTATCCCAAATTTGCTTCCATCACCATAATAATCGATGACTTTTTCCTTCATATAGCCTACACTGAGGATGACATCCTTTACACTATATTTTTTGAGCAGATCAAAAAGATGCTCTGTGATGGTCTTTCCCTGCACCTCCAGAAGGCATTTAGGAGTTTTATCTGTCAATGGCTTTAGCCTTGTGCCCTTTCCGCCTACAAGAATAACAGCTTTTTCCGGCCTATAAGCTCCCAATGATTTTGCAAGCAATAATTCTATCTGGTGGCTCCTGTTTTTTATAATATCACCATCTATCCTTCTGTCAATCTGGCTTACCAGATCTTTATCCAGGGTTATTGTTATGCGCTCTTTCATCTTGATCTAAACATAAACAAGCTTATTTTGCCTTAAGTATGATTAAATGATGATGTTAACTTAAGCGTATATGAAATATACATTTTGCCTTCAGCAGTGAGATGCGGCAAGCAACTCGCTTTAAACTCGTTGCTCACAATTCACTAGTGCTCGGCGTCGCTGTTGCGAATTGTGAACGAGCGAAAATTTTGTTATATCGCTAATCCATTAACTAATCGCTCACTCACATCTCACTCATTTGCTCCGCCTCGCATTTGATTTATTGCTTAAGCTGATAGTGCCAACAAAATAAACACAATGTTTTTACTTCTGTGTATATAATTGTTTATAAACTTTTTTGTTTTGGTATGATAAAGTATGATAGTCCAGAAAAGTTTAAATAGGGGTGTTATTTTGCCGCTGAATATGGACAGGAACCTTGCTTTGGAGTTTGTAAGGGTAACAGAGGCCGCTGCCATAGCTGCTGCAAAATGGGTTGGCAAAGGAAATAAAGAAGGCGCTGACCAGGCTGCTGTTTCTTTGATGAGGAAGCACTTTAACTCTCTAGATATAGATGGAACTATTGTCATAGGTGAAGGCGAGAGGGATGAAGCCCCAATGCTTTTTATAGGGGAAAAAGTCGGGAATAAAAAAGGCATGAAAGTTGATATAGCAGTTGATCCGCTTGAAGGGACGAATCCAACAGCTTATGGTGGAAATAACTCCATAACTGTCTTGGCTGCTGCGCCATCAGGAAATATATTAAGGGCTCCCGACACTTATATGGACAAGATAGCAGTTGGCCCAAAAGCAAAAGGCTGTATTGATCTTGATGCAAGCCCAAAAGAGAATATAAATGCAGTAGCAAAAAAACTTGGTAAAGATAATGGGGAGATGACAATAATCATAATGGACAGGGAAAGACACAAGAATCTTATAGAAGAAGTTAGAAAAACTGGGGTAAGGATAAGGCTTATAGGAGATGGTGATATTTCCGGAGCTATAGCTCCTTCAGTTGAAGACTCTGGCATTGATATGTTGCTCGGCATAGGCGCAGCTCCAGAAGGCGTACTTGCAGCAGCAGCTTTAAAGTGCATTGGCGGAGAGATCCAGGGACGCTTAAAATTCAGGAATGAAGAAGAGAGAAAAAGAGCAAAGAAAATGGGCTTTTTAGATGATATTGACAAAAAATTGATGATGGATGATATGGTAAAGGGGGACAAGGCAATGTTTGTTGCTACAGGTGTGACCACGGGGGAAATGCTTAAAGGAGTCGAGTTTACCCCCAAGGGCGCGGTTACACATTCAATTGTGCTAAGAGCTTACTCAGGAACAAAAAGGATAATAGAAACGCATCATGACTTTACAAGGAAACCTGGATACTATGATGCTTAATGGGTGTGATTAATGCACAAAAAACTAAAGCAGACAATAAAAGATATGGTTGTTATTGGTAAAGGGATTTTAGCTGCTGATGAGTCCGTAAAAACAGCTGCAAAAAGGCTTGCTTCAATCAATACAGAATCTACTGAAGAAACCAGAAGGCAGTATAGGAATCTTATGCTAACAGCTCCAGGAATTGAAAAATATATCTGTGGGGTGATATTGTTTGAAGAAACTCTTTACCAAAAAACAGATGATGGCATCTTGTTTCCTAAGCATCTTAAGCGGATGGGAGTACTTCCAGGAATAAAAGTAGATTCCGGATTAGAAGATTTTAACGGCAGAGGGGAGCAGTACACTAACGGCCTTGATGAATTAAACGGTAAGTTGTTAAAATACAAAAAATCAGGGGCAAAATTCGCAAAATGGCGCGCCGTCTACATGATTTCTGAGGATACTCCGACAAAAGAGCTCCTTGAGAGGAATGCTGCAGACCTTGCAAATTACGCAAAAATATGCCATGAGCACGGCTTTGTGCCGATAGTCGAGCCTGAAGTTCTGATTGACGGGACCCATACAATCGAGAGATGCCATGATGTTACTGAAAAAGTTTTAAAGTATGTTTTTGATGCATTAAAAAAGAATTCTGTTGCAATTGACCTGTGCATACTAAAGCCAAGCATGGTAATCTCTGGAAAGCAGGCAGAAGCAAGGGCTGGGGTTGAGGAAGTTGCCAGAAGGACCGTGGAAGTTTTGAAAAAAACAGTTCCGTCTAAGCTTCCAAGCATCAATTTTCTCTCTGGTGGTCAGGGGCCTGAAGAAGCTACAGCACATCTGAACATGATGCATGTTTTAAACAAAAAGCTCCCATGGTATCTAAGCTTCTCTTATGCAAGGGCTTTGCAGGAGCCTGCATTAAAAGCCTGGCAGGGAAAGGAAGAGAATGTTGAAAAAGCCCAGAAAGCCTTTTTGAAAAGGGCTAAGTTGAATAGTTTAGCAACCCAAGGAGAATACACCAGCGAGATGGAGAATAAGGAATAACGCGGCGCCATGATAAAGACAAGATAATACTAAAAAGTAATCCAAAATAGCAAATTAAAAAAATAAAATGGTGGGAATATGAGCTTAAAAATTGGTTTGGTTGGTTATGGTACAATAGGAAAGAGGGTTGCGGATGCAATTGCGCTGCAGAAGGATATGAAGCTTGTTGGCGTAACAGCGCATACTTACAACTACAAGATGGAAATTGCAAAGATGAAAGGCATTAAGATATTCACTATGGGCAGCACAGAAGAATTTTCCAGCATCTGCTCAATGTCAGCAAGGGATTGTATCACTCCGGCAGGAGACATTAACAACCTTTTGGACGAGGTTGATGTGATAGTTGACTGCACCCCAAAGAAAGTTGGCAAGGAAAACAAGCAAAATTATTATATTCCCGGGAAGTTAAAGGCCATTTTTCAGGGCGGAGAAAAAGCAGAGACTGCTCAGGTTAGCTTTGTCGCGCAGTGTAATTATAACCAGGCTTTAGGCAAGGATTTTATACGGGTCGTAAGCTGCAATACTACTGGCTTATGCAGGACTTTGCACCCGATAAACCAAAGTTATGGCATTGAGAGCGTTCATGCAACTATGGTCAGGAGAGCTGCAGACCCTTGGGACATCTACCATGGGCCCATTAATGCAATAGTTCCTGTCTTGGAGCTGCCTTCCCACCATGGCCCTGATGTGCAGACTGTCCTGAAAGATGTCAACATTTTCACAACTGCAATGTCTGTTCCAACTACTATAATGCACATGCATTCCCTGATTGTTGACATGAAAAAAGAGGCCTCTGCTGATGAAATTCTTGACTTATGGAGAAACACGACAAGAGTAAGGGTTGTAAGGAATGCCGAGAAGGTAAGGTCGACCGCGGAGATAATGGAAATGGCAAAGGACTTTGGAAGGCTGAGGGGAGACATGCCGGAAATATGCGTTTGGGAAGAGGGTATTGGAGTAAAGAAAAACAAGCTTTTTTACCTGCAGGCAATACATCAGGAAAGCGATGTTGTCCTGGAGAATATCGACGCAATAAGGGCAGCAACAGGCTTTAAGGACGGAACCAAATCAATAGAGATGACAAATGAAAGCTTAGGTGTTGATAATTTTTGATCAAAAATAAAACATAATTGCTGCCAATTGCATAACAGCTATCCAATTTATAATTGGATGTATAGCCTAAACTAAACTTAATCTAGGGTTATATAATGATAGTATCTGTTGTTAAGGAAATCAAGGACAAGGAAAACAGAGTAGCTTTGACTCCAGCCGGCGCTGAGCAATTAGTTCAATCTGGCAACAGTGTTTTGGTAGAGAAACATGCAGGCTTAAATTCCGGCTTTTCCAATGAGGAGTATGCCAATGCGGGGGCTGAAATTGTTTCTGCTGAAAATGCCTGGAATGCAGAGCTGGTGATGAAAGTCAAGGAGCCATTAGAATCCGAGTATAAGTTTTTGAAAAACAATATTGTCTTTACTTACTTCCATCTTGCTGGAGTTGCAAAAACATTGACCGATGCATTATTAAAAAATAATACTACCTCAATAGCCTATGAGACAGTTGAAGATAACAATGGGAGACTGCCTCTGCTTGCTCCAATGTCTGCGGTTGCGGGAAATATGTCAATAACAATGGGAAGCTATTACCTAGCTAAATTTAACAATGGCAAGGGAATGCAGCTTGGAAGCGTCTTGGGAAAAAAATACGGCAAGGTTGTTGTTATTGGGGATGGCATAGTTGGAAAACATGCTGCTAAAAATGCGTATGGCATGGGCGCCAACGTTTATTTGTTTGGGCTATATGAGGAAAGATTTGCAGATTTAAAAAAAGAGATTGGGAATGAGTTAAATTGTATGCTATCCAACCCTGAAAACATTGCAAAGCATATTGAAGATGCTGATTTGGTTGTCGGCTGCGTTTTGCTGCACGGCGCTAAGGCACCATGGATTGTAACAGAAGAGATGGTAAAAACAATGCAGAAAGGCTCGGTTATAGTGGATGTGAGCATTGACCAGGGAGGCTGTGTCGAGACTTCAAAGCCAACATCTCATTCTGATCCTGTTTATGAAAAGCATGGTGTTATACACTATTGCGTTACCAATATGCCTGGCGCTTATCCAAGAGCCTCAACAGTTGCATTGGCGGCAGCAACATTGCCTTATGCATTAAAACTGGCAAAAGAAGGATTAAATGCAGTAAAAAAAGACAGCGGATTTGCAAAAGGGATTAATACACACAAAGGGTTTATTACCTACAAGCCGGTTGCTGAGGCTTTTGGGATTATGAATAAATACACAGATTTAGCCCGGTTATTTTAACTTTTAGTCAGATAAAATGCATTTCTGCAGTGTGATTTTGGGTTTTATCTGTTGCCAAGGGCATTTCCTGTCTCAAAAGAATAACATTTAAAAAAAGTCGGCTGTTCCTTTGACGGGAATAAGATGATAGAGCTATATGCTGTTAATTATGGCGCGAGTATAGAGTATATCCTGCAGATGCCGCAGGGAAATGTTGCTTCCCTCAATTCATATCACGCAACAGCACTTGAACACAAGTTATTTGAGAGTTTTAAGAGTGAGGAACAGCCGCGCAGAATTGATGGACTCAAAAGAGTTAGGGTTTTCAGGAATGGAGACACATGCTGGGATAAAAATAGGAAAATATATTTGGTTAGGAGTGGGGAAGTGATAACTCCTGGTTTTAACAGTATAAGGCCTCTTGCAGAGAATCCTGAGCACTACATGGGCTGTCTTGACAGGCAATGCTATCTCATCAAGCTATTTTCTATATAAAATGTTGAAATAGATAATTAGCCCAAACTTCTTACTATCCTTCGACTGCAAGTGTTCTTGCTGTTTCTTTCGTCTTGGCAAATATCTTTTCAGCAGTATTCTTTATAAATGTCAGCGGAACAATCCTGGCTGCCTTGAACAATGCCGTTTCGGGATAAATGACAATGCTGCCGGACCTCAACTCAGAAAATAATAGCAAAGAATCTTTTGGGCTGAATATATTGTTGGATAGTATGCTGCCAAATAATGCCGCTTTTATTTCTGCCTTGTTTTCAGCATCCTCTGCCCTAAGCCCAAGATCATCCATGCCAATATTTTTGCTCTGCAGCATGGAAAATGGATTGTCAGACTTCAAAATGCCCAAGGCATAGTTCCCGTCAAGGAACTTGTTATCAATTTCAACTTTTTCAGCGTCTAGCCTGCCAACAATATCAACATCAAATACCATAAGCTTGTAGCTATTGCCGAGCATTTTTTTGTAATCCTTAGTCTGCAACAAAGCTGTGGTTTCCTTAAGCTGGGAATTTTCCAATAGGCTGACTTTGCCATTGAGCAAAAAGCCTGTAAGCACCTCATCATTATTCACAAGAATTATCTTTTTGCTTGATTCCTGGAAGTTTTGCCTTAAGTCATCTATATCCAAGTAGACTAAAAATCCAGTTAGAACTACTGCAGCAATGATAATAATGCCTGAAAAAAACAGCATCTTGGATAGCCTCTCAAAAAAATGCCTGCCAAAGATAAGCATCATTATTGCAGCAATTGCAGCTATGATCCAGATTTCTGTTTGCATAGTTTTTTCTGTTTCTCTTTTTATTTAAATGTATGTTTTTCGCGGAATTAGTACTAACCGGTTAATGCTTGAGCCTGTGTGATATATTGCCAGGACATCTGCATAAGTTTTCAAAATTTTTTCTATATTGCCTTTGTCTAAGTCATGAAAAATTCGCCGAAAGCGTCTCACCCCGCCATGAATGGCGGGGCTTGAACAGAGACGCTTTCTTTAATAGGTGAATTTTTGTGACACCAAAAGCCAAAAAGCCATTCATCTCCGTATTGAAATAGGGAGCTTTCTGGCTTTTTAGTGTAATCAAAGTCAAGATTTTTCATAAGATTGGATTACTGATATGCTAGTTTATCAATATTGCGATTGGTGTTTTATAATTTTTATGTCGCTATTATTAAATTAAAACAAACAAATTTATATAAACAGTCAGATTCCAGTTACAGCAAATGACATAAATTTGCATAGATAGACATGTCATTTGCTTATGACGGCGGACAACTATTATATGCATATTTTTTCCACGAGTATAGATTCAGTTTGCTAAATATGTGGAATCTTGTTAGAAGGTTGGTTTATTAGTTGAGCCTCGGAATTCACAAGAATTTATTTTGAGAACTAATGGTGTTGGTGGCATGATTTCGCATAAGAAGTATATGGAGTTTGCATTAAAACTTGCTGAAAAAGGCAAAGGCCAGGTAAGCCCAAACCCGCTTGTTGGCTGCATTATCGTGAAGCGCGGAAAAATTGTAGGCAGGGGCTACCATAGCAAATATGGCCAGGAGCATGCAGAGATAAATGCTATAAAATCAGCAGGAAAAAAAGCGGCTAATGCAACAATGTATGTCAACTTAGAGCCCTGCTCTCACTGGGGTAAAACTCCCCCCTGCACTGAAAGCATTGTTCAGGCAGGGATAAGGGAAGTTATAGTCGGAATGAAAGATCCCAATCCGGTTGTAGACGGCTTTAAAGAGCTGAAATTCCGGGGCTTAAAGACAAAGATAGGAATTCTGGGGGATGAGGCACAAAAGCTTAATGAAGTTTATGCTAAATTTATGAAGAAAAAAATGCCATTTGTGACATTGAAAATGGCGACAAGCTTGGATGGAAAAATTGCAACACAGACAGGAGACTCAAAGTATATAACTGGCAATGAATCCAGAAAATATGTGCATCAGGTTAGAAATGAGGTGGATGCAGTCATGGTTGGAATAAACACTATCATAAGAGATGATCCCTTGCTTGATTCAAGGCTGGTAAAAGGAAAAAATCCGATAAAAGTGATTGTGGATTCAACATTAAAAATACCGGAAAAAGCAAAAGTGCTTAACGATCCAGGCAAAGTTATAATAGCCACAACTAAAAAAGCTTCTGCAAGCAAAATAAATAAGTTGCATCAGAAAGGCGTGACTATATTAGTATTAAAGCCCAAAAAAGGCCTTGTTGACTTGAAAGAGCTGATGAAAGAGCTTGTAAAATCTGATATAGCGCATGTGATGATAGAAGGCGGCGCTGAACTTAGCGGCAGCGCAATAAAGGAAGGCATTGTGGATAAAATAATGATGTTTACTGCGCCTAAGATTATTGGCAATGGGCTTGGGCCTATAAACAATCTTGGGATAAAAACAGTAAACAATGCTGTCAATCTGAAAAATGTTTCCACCAAGGAAATAGGCAAGGATTTCCTTCTTGAGGGCTACCTTTAGCCAAAACAGAAAAGTATAAAAAGCGCTTATTTAAACTTAAGGAAGATGGTATTCAGCAAAATAGTTGATGCTATTAGCGACATAACAAGGGGAAAATTCGTAATTGTCGTTGATGACGAAGACAGGGAAAATGAAGGCGACCTAGTCCTTGCTGCAGAAAAAGTAACAGCTAACAAGATAAATTACATGATAACCCATGCCCGTGGCCTGGTCTGCATACCAATAACGAAAGAAAGGCTTGAGCAGCTTAAAATCCCGCCAATGGTTTACCACAATGAGATCAACAGGTGTATGTTTACAGTTTCTATTGATTATAAGCATGGGACTACAACAGGGATTTCACCAGCTGACAGGGCAGCAACAGTAACTGCTCTAATCGATGCAAAAACCAAGCCTGAAGATTTTATAAGGCCTGGGCATTTGTTTCCATTGATATACCAGGAAGGAGGCGTGCTTGCAAGGCAAGGCCACACAGAAGCCTCTATTGATTTTGCAAAGCTTGCTGGATTATATCCTGCTGCAGTTATATGCGAGATTATTAATGAAGATGGCACAATGGCCAAGCTGCCTGACCTTGTTGAATTCTCAAAAAAACATAATAACATGAAAATAGTCAAGATAAGCGATCTTGTGGACTATCTGAAAAATAAAAAAGTTAATAAGGAAGAAGAGACCAGCATAGTCTATGGCTGATTTAAATGCTACTATCTCATTCTTGACGCCATATTACTCTACTGTTGAGCAAATTATAGGCACAATCAGCCTTTTTGTAGGCGGAATTTTTGGGATTTACCTTATTATCCTTGTCATAAGGCTGATTTACCTCAAAAAAACATTTGAATTCCAAAAAAGGGTAAAAAATGACATGGCCAGGCTTGAGAAGAAGATTGACGCTTTGTCCAGCAAAAGAAAATAGCCATTAAAGTCATATCGAACTTAATTGTTCAACCTTTTAGGATTTTGGAGGAAGGGCAAAAAAGAAAGATTTAAATCTTGCCTTGTGTTCGCTCTTCCCGACTTAAATGACACAAACTTCAGCAATGCAAAGACTAGAACAAACTCAAGGAACAGCTTATGATATTATGACAGGACCATTAGCTAAAACCTACGGATTATTTGTCCCAAATACTATTAACACTGGCGCTGAAATATCTGCCGACAGAATTACTGATGCAAGCCTGCAAAACCAGCACTTTTATACAGCAAACGTTCCTCTTGCCACAAAAAGAAAAGGAAAATTGCTTTTAGGCATTGGAGGCAGAAAAGCTTTTAACGAAGTTTTTGGCCAGGATATAGAAGCAGTATGCCAGGAGCTTATTAATACAGGTTATGTTCAACTTGGCCAAAGAAAGAAAGACATTATTCTAGGATTAGAACGTTCCGGAGAAGTTGTATTTGTCGATCCCGATTCTCTTGCTTTAAAGGGGAAAGAAGACCAATATAGATGCTTTTCTATAAGGACAGGCAGTTATGAAAAAGATGTTACTGTGCCAAGAATGCCTTTTGTTGGAGCTGGTTATGGTTCAGGAGACATGCTGGAAAGAGTTATGAGTAATCTGAACGGAAATAACATCTCTGAAACCAAAATATACACCATGAATCCTGAGCATGCTGCTGAAAATGTTAATGATAATGGAATAGTTGCGCGGGCTTCCGGGCTTTACGTCTTTGGCATTGATTCCGGGTTCGTTGCCAATGACGGGTTTGTTGGCGGCCACTTTGGCTTGCGTGGGGTATTAAAAGATGCTGCGAAAGGCGGCACGCCAGAAGTTTCATCTCTTGACGATTTAGCTGGAAGGGGGATAGATGCAGGAAGAGGAGTAGCATTAGTGCATCAAAGAGATATATCACCAGAAATGTGGCAATTATTAATAAGGAGGCAATAAAGTTTATATTTTAATATCCAAATTTATTTCTGCCACAGCAAGTTTCTCATTATTTAATGTTAATTGTTTAACTCTGCGTGATACTTTATCTTGAAGGTATCTAAAGGTGCGGCATATTTTAGGACTATCTACCCAGTAATAGAAACATTTATATATTTGATATAATCAAACTATTTTATTGATTGATATATAGGTGGTTCAATGTCAGGGTTTTTATCAAAACTTAGAGAAAAGATGGGTTCGGGTTCCGATATTATTCATGAGACTCAAGAAGAAGGATATGTAGAGCTTGGCGCAGAAACTCCCGAAGGCGGAAAAAGGATCACAGTAAGGCCTTTTGTCATTGAGGATTTTGAGAGCATCAAGCCAATTTTAGATTCATTAAGGGAAGGCCACACAATAGCTTTGGTTAATATTAAGCCGTTAAAAGATAAAGATTTAGTTGAGCTGAAAAGGGCAATCAATAAGCTGAAAAAAACATGCGATGCAATTGATGGTGACATAGCTGGATTTGGAGACAACTGGATTGCTGCTGTGCCTAATTTTGCCCAAATTCACAGGCATAAGCCGAAGGAAGAGCCGAAAGAGAACACAAACCAAGTTACTGAATATGAATAATTTATAATTCTTAAATTTTGCTATAAGCCCAATCCTTTATCAATCTCTTCTGCTATTTTTTTAAGCTCTGAAACCGTTCTTGAAAAGTCTTTTTCCATCTCATCTATAAGATCCCCAAGGCTATTGACCCTTAATATGTATCCGTTCTTAGTTGGCACAACTATTCCTGAATCAAGCAATTTATGCAGATGATGGACTACTGTTCCTCTGGACAAGCCAAGTTTGTATGCTAACTCATCAGAAGACAAAGAACTGTTCGTTTTTGCTGTTTTTATGAGCTCTATAAAAATCCTGAAGCAGCTTTTGTCTTTATCCCTCATATTAAATAGTCCTAATGAACTGCCCAGCCACTGCAATTCATGGTTTATATTTTTTTGCACCGGCTTTCTTATCTCAATAATAGTAATCCTATGTGAATACCTCATACCATGACTTAGAGGGCTTCTGTTTATAAACATTTTGATTATCTATATTCTAGAATATAGAAATATTTATATACTAGTAGAGTTTACCTAAATTTTGTTGATTTAAGCTCAACGAAACTATAAAACAGAAAATGGTAAAAGTTGATATCAGGCATGCTTTATTTTTTTGTTAAAAATGGAAAAAGATAATGAAAAAAATGAAGATAAAAAAGAGCTGAATGAATTCGCGGGCTTAGAAGAAAAAAACCTTAACAGTGGGAAAAAGCTGGCAAAATTTTTCCATAAAAAAGAAAAAAAGGTTAGTGACAAGGAAAAGATAGCAGAATTGACTGAGGACCTGCAAAGGCTCCAGGCGGAATTTGAAAACTACAGGAAAAGGGCCGAGAAAGAAACGGCAGAATTTTCAAATTATGCAAAAGCTGGCCTGATTGCGAAATTGTTGCCTTTATTGGACACGTTTGAGATAGCATTAAGGTCCGCGAAAATCAAAGATTTTCAAGATGCTAAAAATCCAAAGGATTTTCAAGCGAACACCAAAGACTATGAAAAGTTCATAAAAGGAATTGAGATGATCTATTCCCAGTTTTTTTCAGCTCTGGAAGCGGAAGGCTTGAGGCCTATACCAGCGCAAGGGAAAAAATTTGACCCTTATTACCACGAGGTTATGCTGAAGCAAAAATCTGACAAAGAGGATGGTATTGTATTGGAAGAATTACAAAGGGGCTATATGCTCAAAGATAAGGTATTAAGGTATAGCAAGGTTAAAATCAGTGAAAATCCAAGTGAAGATAGGAAGATAAGCGAAGAAACAAAAGGATAATGAAGGTGCTTTATTGGAAAAAACGAAGCTGCGCAAAAACACCCCATTGCAAGAAGTTTTGAAGATAACAAGCCCATGCAAATGCGGAGCGTGCACAGTGGGATGCAGGCACGGAAGCGGAGCTCTTGCCGAAGGAGAAGTAGAAAAGCTCGCGGAATTTTTGGGCATTTCAGAAGAAGTTTTGAAAAAAGAATTTTTGGAGGAAATAGAGAAGTTTAACACAAAGCTTTTGAGGCCAAAAATAATCAGAGATGGCAAGCCGTATGGCAAATGCATCTTTTTTGATGAGCAGCTGGGATGCAAAATACATGAAGCAAAGCCGCTGGAGTGCAAAATAGCGATGGGATGCAAGCCTTATGGAGAAGAGCTTGCTCTTTGGTTTATGCTTAACCATTTCGTAGACAAGGATGATGCCGAGTCGATAAGGCAATATGTATCTTACCTTAAAATCGGCGGAAAAACTCTGAAAGGCGGCAAGTTAGAGGAATTGTTTCCTGACAAGGAAAAATTGAGGAAAATATTAAGTTATAAAATAAGATAGGAAAACAAAAAATGAGTTGTGGTAAAAATGAAATTTAGCAAACTCGGCGATTTGCTGGTAGAAATACGGAGAAAGCTGGTTTTTGATATGTACAAGCCTTTAAGGCAAGAGTTTAGGGAATTTGCTGATTACCTGGGAAGGCATCCGCAGCAAAATGCCGATAAGCAGGATTTTTTGGACAGCGAGGTTCCTGAGCATATCCTGGAACAGTTTCAAAAATTATATGATAATTATACTAGATTAAATTCAAGTGATAAAGAGAGCATATTAGCTAAGATAATTAGATAAGTTTCAAAAAATAATGGTAAAATCCGATAAAAGGCATACTAAAAATTTGAAAAAATTAACTAATGGGGGTTGAAAATCATGACAAAAGAAACAAAAACAAAAAAGGAAAAAATAATCGGAATAGATTTGGGCACGTCTAACAGCGCAGCATCAGTCTTACAGGCAGGAAAGCCAGTTATAGTTCCAAGCGCTGAAGGAACGACTGCTTATGGCAAGGCTTTTCCGAGCGTGGTCGCATTTACAAAAGACGGGCAGATGCTTATTGGGGAGCCAGCAAGGCGCCAGGCAATTTCTAATCCTAAGGGCACCATTCTAGCGGCAAAAAGAAAAATGGGCACCAACTTCAAATATAATATCAATGGCAAAGAGTACACTCCGCAGCAAATATCAGCTTTTATCCTTCAAAAGATAAAAAAAGATGCAGAGGAATTTATAGGGGAGCCGATAAGCAAAGCAGTTATAACTGTGCCTGCTTATTTTGATGACAACCAGAGACAGGCAACAAAAGATGCGGGGGAGATAGCTGGCTTGGAAGTTGTAAGGCTTGTTAATGAGCCTACCGCTGCAAGTATGGCTTATGGCATGGATAGAGCTGACAAAGAGCTGAAAATTCTTGTTTTTGACCTTGGCGGCGGCACATTAGATGTTACCATAATGGAATATAGTGACGGAGTCTTCGAGGTCAAATCCACATCAGGTGATACACAGCTTGGCGGCACGGACATGGATGAAAAGCTGATGAAATTTATTATCGAGGATTTTAAGAATAAGGAAGGCATTGACTTAAGCGATGATGACACAGCAATGCAAAGGCTAAGGGAGGCTGCTGAAAAGGCAAAAATAGAGTTGTCAACAACTTTAGAAACGGACATAAATCTGCCGTTTATAACTTCTACTGAAGAAGGTCCAAAGCACTTGAGCATGAAGTTTTCAAGGGCAAAGCTTGAGCAGCTTATAGATCCAATAATCAAGAAATGCAAGCATCCTTTGGAACAGGCCATGAAAGATGCAAAATTAAGCTCAAGCGACGCAGACAAGATAATCCTAGTTGGCGGCCCTACGAGGATGCCCATTATAAAGAAATTTGTCGAAGATTTTATAGGGAAAAGGGCAGAAAGGGGCATTGACCCAATGGAATGTGTTGCCCAAGGCGCTGCGATACAGGCTGGCGTTCTTGCCGGAGAAGTCAAAGATATCTTATTGCTCGATGTTACCCCTTTGACTTTAGGAATAGAAACTTTAGGCGGAGTATTTACAAAGCTGATTGAAAGAAATATCACAATACCAACCAAAAAAAGCCAGATTTTCTCAACTGCTGCAGACAGCCAGACAGCCGTGACAATAAGAGTTGGGCAAGGGGAAAGAAGCATGTTTGCGGACAATAATGTTTTAGGCCAGTTTGATCTTGTTGGCATTCCACCAGCTCCCCGCGGCATACCGCAGGTAGAAGTTACTTTTGATATTGATGCCAACGGCATTTTGCACGTTACTGCAAAAGACTTAGGCACCGGAAAGCAGCAAAGCATAAGGATAACTGCTCCAAACAAGCTGGGTGATGAGGAAGTCGAACAGATGAGAAAGCAAGCAGAGGAGCATGCAGAAGAAGACAAGAAAAGAAAAGAAGAAGTTGAAATAATCAACAATGCCGATGCTCTGGCATATTCTACAGAAAGGCTGTTCAAGGACTTTGAAGGAAAAGTTGGCAGCAAGGATCTGGAGACTGTAAAAGGAAAGATTTTGGAGCTGAAAGAGCTATTGAAGCCGGACAAAAAGGATATTCCCGCAATAAAAAAGAAAATAGAAGAAATCAATGAGCTTGTACAAAAAATGTCAATAGAGATGTACCAGAAAGTTGCTCAGGAGCAGTCAAAGAAGCAGCAGCATGGCGCAGAAGAATCCAACAAAAAAACAGATGGAGAAGATGAAAATGTTGTTGATGCTGATTATAAAGTAGAAGACGAAGAGGAAAAAGGGAAGGAAAAAAAGTGATAACCTCGACTTTTTAATTTTTTTATTGATTTAATCAGGTTTGAACTGATAGAAGATTATATCCTTGATGAATAAACTAAAAAATGAACGTACCCTCCGGAGAGCAATGCCTAGAGATATTAAAAAATAATGGAACTCCTTCTAATATCATTGAACACTGCAAAACTGTTGCAAGGGTTGCCGGGAAAATAGCCGATAAGTTAATTGAAAGAGGAAAGAATGTAAACAAAGGGCTTGTGATTGCAGGTGCTTTGCTGCATGACATAGAGAGGGATAAAGACAATCATGTTATCAGGGGAGCAAAACTGGTGAAAAAATTAGGATATCCTGATGTTGCAAGAGTTATCTCAAAGCATACACTGTATAATCTCAAGAATAATGAGCCGAAAACCATTGAAGAAAAAATCGTTTTTTATGCTGATAAGAGGGCAAAAAACGATAAGATAGTAAGTTTGGAAGAAAGATACAAAGATATAAAAGAAAGGTATAAAGTAAATTTGAATTTAGAGATGGAATTTACTAAAAAGATTGAGAAAGAATTGCTGGGTTAAAATGGCTAAGAACTATTATAGCATATTGGGTGTAGGCAGGAACGCTACAAAAGAAGAGATAAAGAAAGCCTACAAGAGCCTTGCTAAGAAGTACCATCCAGACCTTAACAAAGAAGAAGGAAGCGCGGAAAAATTTAAAGAGTTAAGCGAGGCTGCTGCTGTTCTTGCGGATGATGATAAAAGATCGCAATATGATAAATATGGGACAACAGCTGAACAATTCGGCCAGGGCTTCCAAGGATTTGATTTCAGTGATTTTATGTCAGATGTTGGCGGTTTTGGATTTGATTTTGACCATGTTTTTGAAAGCTTTTTTGGAGGAGGTCATGGCAGAAGAGGCCCAAAAAGAGGCACTGATTTAGGATATGAAGTGAATATCACCCTTGAAGAAGCGTATAAAGGCATAATAACGCATATTACTGTGTCTAGAAACGAAAAATGCGGAAAATGCAGTGGCTCCGGGGCAGAAAACCAGAAGGACATTATAAAATGTCCTGATTGCGATGGAAAAGGCATGCAGAGGAGAACTCAGAGGACCCCCTTTGGCATGTTAGCTACCACTATGACATGCGGGAAATGCCGCGGGACTGGCAGCCATATCGAAAAAGAATGTCCTGTATGCAAAGGCCACGGCACTGTAAGGCAAACAAGAAAAATTGAAATCAAGATTCCAGCGGGAGCAGAAGAAGGAACCAATTTAAGGATAAAAGGCGAAGGCGAATCAGGAGAGAAAGGAGCTGAGACTGGCGACTTATATCTTATCATCCATGTAGAAGAGCATGACGTGTTTGAAAGGCATGGAGACGATGTGTACACTAAGATAAGCCTGCCTTTTAGCATTGCTGCTTTAGGCGGTGAAATTGATGTGCCTACATTAGATGGAAAGGCAAAATTAAAGATACCTGCAGGAACCCAAAGCAATACTGTATTCAGGATGAAAGGGAAAGGAATACCTTACCTGCACGGATATGGAACCGGAAATGAAAATGTTGAAGTTATTGTTGATGTGCCAAGAAAGCTGACAAAGAAGCAAAAAGAGCTGCTTGAAGAGTTTGATAAGGAAAGCCGCAGCAAGGGATTTTTCGGAAAGATGTTTTAGATGCTGCAGGAAATTTGTCTGCAACTGAACATCAATAAGCATATCCGTATGATTAACATCTCCAATGTAGTCTAGAATCTTATATTTTAGCGAAGGGATATATTTCGGAACATCTGCCCTGTCCAAAGGCGAAATGCGCAGTTTGCCGTCATTTGTATTTACATATCTATTTCCCTTTATCCCTTTGTTGAATCTTGTTAATGCCTCATCAAGATTTGTGTTAAATCTTTGAATTATTTTCTCATAATCAAAAGGAAGCTTTAATTCCTTTAAAAATTCCGGCTTGATTTTTTCCCAATCTTCAT
>Ga0209541_10006031_pt1 | contig 20853 bp, 18 predicted proteins | sample RifCSPlowO2_01_FD_184027 | JGI IMG/M metagenome (GOLD analysis project Ga0209541, IMG submission 184027) | Groundwater microbial communities from Rifle, Colorado - Rifle CSP2_plank lowO2_0.1 (SPAdes) (version 2) | ecosystem: Environmental > Aquatic > Deep subsurface > Groundwater | place... | reverse complement strand
TAGATTTAGCGGAGTTTTTAGTTTTATCATATTTTTATCGGCGCGTCACGGTATATTTTCCGTTTTTATAACTCATCGTGTATTGCCGGTCATTATCATCTTCAAACTCGGCATAACCTCGGCGTCTGGCCTGGTCAAAAAAAACGCGTGCTTCACTGTTGTCCAAATCATTTTTTAGATATTTCATTCCGTTATAACCGTTGTCATCGTAATCCAAAGGGTACCCATGAGCGCGCCCCTGATTTAGTTCATCTGCCATAGTTTTTTAAAATTAAATTTTATTATTTTCGACCTTTAAGTGTTTTTTATGGGCATTTTTCCATAGTCCCTTCGTTTATCCAAAGAGACGGATTTTCCGTAAATAATTTTTTGGGACAAATACAAAAATTTTTATATACGTCTCCCTCTTCTTTTAAAATTTCCATTTCGCTCCACTGACCGCCATACATTTCGCAAATTTCTTTTGTCATCGGTCTGTTATTTAATTTCGACTCTTTGTTAAAAATAAAATAGAAATAATAACCAACTGCCGCTATTACTAAAATCAATAAAATAAAAATTATCTTTTTCATACAAGCTCTTGTTTTCATTTTAGCATAATTTAATGATTTAAGAAAGAATCAACTATTTTCTTACTTTGTTTGAAGCCTCTAATGAGATGTATATTTGGAAATTTTTTATAATCCAATGATTGATGATAAGCGTATTTTAGAATGTCTTTTATTATCCACTTTTTTATTTTTATTAAGTCTTTTGTGTTTAATTCTAGCGGAGATTTATTTGACACTTTAGCCATCTCTAAAAACTGCCTATAACCTAAAGTCTCTTTTAATAATTCTTCTGACAATTCTCCTTTTTGGCTCTTTTTATAAAGTATTTTAAATTCACTATATAATCCTTTTCGAAACATCTCTGAAATATTTTTACCTACTGATTTTTTAAGTTCTTTTCTGCTAATAGCTACTCCTAAGGTAAGAACATTAGATGGAATCTCTTTTCTTATTCGTTTCTCGCCCTTTTTCCAGTTTTGTAATACGCAGAGCAAATGAATACTTGAGCCGCCAACAAGAATTGGCAAATTATTTTTTTGTTGAACATCAATAATTTTATCCCTTACTATTTTTTGAAAATCATACAAATCTATTTTTTCTTTTGCCGAGATCGTTCCAAATAAGTGAAGTTTTATTTTTTTAAAAAACGATTCTATGGGAAGACTTTGAGAAATTTTAAAATCTTTATAAATTTTTCTTGAATCAGCATTGATGACTTCGGAGTTAATCCGATATTTTCCCCAGAGATATTTAGATAAATTAAAAACCAAACCAAGTTTATTGGAAGTAGTTGGTCCGTAAATTGCGATAATTTTTTCCATAAAATCTATTTACTTTAATCTGTCTCCAACTTCTTTTCCGCAAACCTAAAATAAAGGAAAATCTGCTTCAAATATATTTTATTATATCATCAATAACCAAGGAACTCTTCGGAATAAATTTTTCCCTGGTTTATTCCTAAATGAAAAAGCAAGTCTTTTATGGCAACAACCATTGGTTCGGGGCCCGTAACATACCAAAGCGGCTCGTTTAAATCTTTAACAACTTCTTTAATAAACTCCGCGTCAACGCGGCCAAATTTGTTTTTTAGCTGAAAATAAGGATTTTTTTCTTCAATTAATTTTAATTCTTTTAAATAAGGAGCGCTTTGTTCATCTCTATTAGAATAAAGTAAAATAATTGGATGAGCAAGTTTTTCTTCAGCGGCAAAGCGAATCATGCTCAAGCAGGGCGTTATGCCGATTCCGCCGGCAATAAAAACAATCGGCTGTGATGAATTTTTAGGAAGGGTCAGGATATAAAAGTTTTGGAATACGGACTTTAATGTGCTGGCCGGCCAGAAAAGCAAATTCATTTTCTTTTAAGCCAAAAGAAACTTCATTGGTTTTTTCAGCAATAATTTTTTGTTCAATAACGGGTAGTTTTAATGTTTTAATTTTCATAGAATCCATATTAGCTTTTTCCCAATTGTCATTTCCGCGAAAGCGGGAATCCAGTAATAATTAATATCTTCTGGATTCCGTCCCTGATTAAATCAGGGACAATCATGCACCCATGAAAATGGGTGTGCGGAATGACAGAAGAATGATAATCTAATACCAGCTTTTGGTTTTTTGCTGAACCACTATTTTAACAAAAGCGCTTAATTGAAGAATAAAAACAATAAGAGCCATCGCTAAAAAAGAATAACGAAACCAATTTGAGCCGGGAAAGCGGATGAATAAAAAATAAGCGGCGTGGCTTGCTGTAAGATAAAAAATAGTATAGGCGCTGTAATGCAGCCATTTCCATGATGAGATGCCTAAAAAATTAACTGCGCGGTCAGACGAAGTAGCCGCCAATAACAATGTTAAAAAAAGCGCGATTAAACCTAAAAGCCGAGGCAGTTGAAATTCAGGAACAGAAGCGGCGTAATCGTTCACTCGTAAAAAATGAGAAAGCGCCAAAAGAGCAAACCAAATGCCTGTTTCCCGGCGCCAAGGCAAAAGCCATAAACTTGGCTTCCATAATTTGCTTAAGGGCCCGATAGCTAAAGTGATAAATAAAAAAGTAAAAGCAGAATCGCCTAAGGCTCGCCACAAACGGGGCTCAAAAGATAATTCTGGCCGCGAAAGCCAAAATAAATAAACAAGAATCGCTGCTAAAAATCCGATCAGCGCATGACGCGATAGTAAATCCTTTTTGCTTTTTATTCCTAAAAGCATATTAAAAAAATATTTCCGGATTTATGCGGATAATTTTATCATCGTTTAAATGAGGAGCGCCGCGGCCGTCAGTATTTGAAGTCGTAAAATATAAATAACCATCCGGCCCTTTTTGAATAGCCCGAAGCCGGCCAAATTCCTCGCGAAAATGCGCTTTTAAGTATTCAACTTTTCCGTCAGGAAAAATTTTTGCCTCATAAAGAGATTCTCCGCGAAGGCCGGTGAAAAATATTCTTTCATTTAAATAAATCGCGCCGGCCGGCGCCCATGTTTCATTGGGCCCGGAATTTATAATCGGCGTTTTCATTCCCTGTTTTTCCTCATCTCCCTGAATTATTGGCCAGCCGTAATTTGCTCCTTTTTCAATAAGATTTAACTCATCAAGTCCTGAAACAAGACCTGACCTTCCGTGTTCAGTTGCCCAAAGCCGGCCTTTATTATCCCAGGCGAGTCCCTGCGGATTTCTGTGACCAATAGAATACATGGCATTGCCAAACGGATTATCAGGAGGAATTGAGCCGTCGTCTTTTACCCGGAGAATTTTTCCAGCCAAGGAATTTATATTCTGCGCAAGGTCTGAATTCCCGGCATCGCCGGTTGTAATATGCAGATACCCATAAGCGTCAAAAGCAATTCTGCCGCCGTCGTGATAAATCGCGCCGGGGATATTGTCAATTATTATTTCTTTTTCAAAAAGACGGTCGTCTAGAAAACGGTATCGTTCAACTTTGTTTTTAAAACTATTGCCGGCCTTTGTGGTAAAATAAAGATAAATCCAGCGGTTGTCAGGAAATTCAGGATGAAGCGCCATTCCCAAAAGCCCGCCTTCGCCAATATGCTCCACGCCTTCAACTGGATAAGTCTGTTTTTCTTTACCAATCCGTTTAAGGGTTCCCGGCCGTTCGGTTACAAGTAAATCTCCGTCCGGTAAAAACGCGATTTCCCAAGGGATTTGAAGGTTTTCCGCTATAATCTCAAAGTCTTTCTTTTCTGTTTTTTTGACTTGAGTCTCTCCGTCTGAAATTTTTACTCCTTCTTGAGTCATGGTCGGGGTTGGTTTATAAAATTGGCGGAAAATATTCTTGCGGTTGATAACCGCGGTTCCAATCATTATAAAAACCACAATAACCGCGGCAATTAATATTGTTTTAGATATTTTTTTCATAGTTGCCACTTATTATTTTTTAGTATAACATTAACGGAGATTATGATTCAAAAACCAAGGAGAAATCTGAATAATTTTAAAAGCCCTAAACGGGGATTTCTTTTGGCTTTCGGCGAACTTTTTTTAAAATCCGAAGGAGTGCGAAAAATCCTTAAAAGAAGTTTGGCCAACCATCTTATCTTTTTTCTGAATAAAGAAGAAGTCGGTTTTAAGCTTCATCAATTTAGAGAAAGATTTTTCATAGAGATTTACCCGGCATCTTTTTACAAAACAAAAAGGTGCTGGGCGGAAAATTTTAAAAAAGCTTCAAAAATTATTCAAAACACTTTTGGTCTGGCTTGGTTTTCTCAAACTTTCTTTTTGAAAAACGGAAACCTGAAAGACTTAAGCCAATTTATAAAAAACAATTATCAAAACTGGATAAAGGAAAATCAGACTTTTGCTTTAAGAATCAGAAAGGGCGGGGAAATTAAAGAAAGCCGGGAAGAAATCATTAAAGAAATTGCCAAACGGATAAATAGAAAAGTTAATTTAGACAAACCAAACAAAGAAATATTCATTGAAGGAAGAAAAGACGGCTGGTTTGTTTATTTTAAAAAGCAGAAAGGCCTTGGCGGTTTGCCCATGGGTAGTCAAGGCCGGGTAATAACTCTTTTTTCCGGCGGCATTGATTCTCCGGCGGCCGCTTGGCTTACTACCAAAAGAGGCGCGGAAAACATCTGGCTTCATTTTCACAGCTTTCCCTTGGTTTCCAAAAAAAGCATTGAAAAAACGGAAGAATTGGCTAAAATTTTTATAAATTACCAGCCGAAATTAAAAGTTTATTATATCTCTTTTCATAAAATCCAGCTTCAGATAAAAACCAAGGCGCCGGCCAAATACCGCGTGCTTCTTTACAGAAGAGTAATGCTTAAAATCGCTGAAAAAATAGCCGGAAAAGAAAACTGCGGGGCATTGATAACCGGCGAGAGTCTGGGCCAAGTAAGCTCTCAAACTATGACTAACTTGGGAATTATTGAAGAATCAGTAAAAATGCCGGTTTTAAGGCCGTTAATCGGTTTGGATAAAGAAGAAATTATCGCTTTGGCTAAAAAAATTGGGACTTATGAAATCTCAATTAAGCCTCAAGAAGACTGCTGCTCTCTTTTTGTGCCAAAACACCCAACCGCTTCAGGTAAGCTTGAAATAGTTAAAAAACTGGAAAAAAAAATTAATCTGGATAAACTGATTCAAAAAACTCTTAAACAAACTAAAATGGAATTTTTTTAAAAAGAAGCGTCTTGGATGCTAAAATAAATTTCTCCTTTGTTATTATTGCGGGTATCGTCCCAAATAATTCCGTATTTATTTTTCAGGTTGTTCCAGACAACAACCGGGTGTTTGGCTTCTCCAGAAGAAGCGTCAGAAATTTTAAGCCCCGTATTTTTCTTAGCTCCACTTGCGTCAAGACGAACAAAATATATTGATCCTTCTCCTTGCCGCCAGGAAACTCCAAATTCATTACCGGTCCAGATAAAAGACGGAAAAATAGAATAATTTCCGAGTGAATTAGAAGTAATGACTATATCGTCAAGTGGTTTGTTTCCGTTTTGGTCTAATTCGACAAAATATATCTGCCTTTCGTTTTCCTTGTCCTCGCCCTGCCAGATAACAGCATAATTAGAGCCGTTCCAAATAATAGAAGGATATAAAGAAGCGCCGCCAGTATTATTAATTTTAATTTCATTATCTTGTTTTACTCCGCTCTCGTCTAATCTGACAAAATATATTTTTGAAGCCGGCAGACTTTCTTTCCAAACAAGGCCGAATTCTTTACCCGACCAGGTAATTGAAGAGTCTTCTGATATTGAATCACGGCTTATTTGCATGTCTTCTCCTTGTTTTTCTCCCAGATTATTAAGCTTGGTGAAAAAAATTCTTGAAGTCGCGAGGCCTAAACGGTTTTCATGCCAGGAAACTCCGTACTCTGAACCGGTCCAGACCATAGAAGGATTACTAGGACAAGAGCCGTAATTATCAGAAGTAATCAAACTATTTTTTCCTTGCTTGACTCCATTGGCGTCTAATCTGATAAAATATAAATAACAGCCATTTTCGTTTTCTTTGCTATCACTGCTGTACTCTGACCAAACAACCCCGAATTCAGCGCCGGTCCAGACTATAAAAGGATTTGAAGAGATTTTATTCGGATTATTGCTGATATTAATGTCATTGCCTGTTTTTCTTCCGTCAGCGTCCAATCTCGTAAAATAAATCTCCGAATTTTCTCCTTCGCGGGAATCCTGCCAAGTCAAACCGTACTCTAAACCAGTAAAGACCGCGGCTGGAAACGCGGCCTGACCCAAGGCAGTGGTAATTCTGACATTCTCTCCGACTTGGGGCGCTGATAAAAGAGTGATAAAAGATTTTTCGCCGCTCACCGCTTTATTCCCGCTTTCATCTGAAGAAACAACATTATAATAATAAGTTGTATTGGGTGTCAGATTTATCAGGTTAATACTGTGACTTTCGGTAAAATTTGAGTCGCTGACCGCCGCCGCCTCCGTTACGGGAGAATTAAGACTATAATTAACTTTACTGTCAGCCAGCTTATCTGTTTCCCAAATAATCTTTACTGAATTTTCCGTGATATCCGTAGTTTGAATGTTTGAGATAACCGGCGCTTTTGCTTCTTCGGTCGGTTCCTCGCCAAGAACTTCGCCGGCTCCGTAGGTCCCAAAATCAATATCATTAACAATATGGACTTCATCCCAATTAAAATTATGGGCAATAAAAGATTTAATTGAATTCACCCATCTCTTTTTGTTGTTTTCCAGAAAATACACCCGAGTATCTTCGGCCTTTCTTATTAAAGAACTTTCAGGATAACTGCTTATTTCTTCTTTTGCGATAACGGCCACATCTTCCCATTTAAAATTATAAGAATTAAAAACATCTAAATTGAGAATATGTCGCTTATGGCCGAAATCATTAAGAGCGTAGACTTTCGCGTCCCCTTCGGTTCTGACTAAATTATTAAAGCCGATATTTTTTATCGTATCCGAATTGACTATTTTCACGTTTTCCCATTTAAAATTATAAGAATTAAAAACTTCAAGGTTTTTAAGCCAGCGCTTTTTGTCGTTAAAAATTACATAAACCTTATAATCGTCTTGGGCTCTGATAAGCGAGCCGTTAGGATACTCTTCAGCCGCGGATACGAAAAATGGCGCTATTAAAACAAGAAATAGAGCCATTATTAGCGCTAAAAAAATAATTGGTTTATAAATTAAGCGATTTGTCTTCATCTTCTGATAGTTTAACTTATTTTATCAAATTTGTGAATACCCCACAAGTTTTACGGTTGAAAACTTCTTCAATCTTACTATTTGTTTAAAAATTCAATTATTTTCTGCCGGCTGGTCTGCCCGGAAATCATGCTTAAACGCGACGGAGCGACATTCAAAAAATCAGCCAGCGCTTTGATGATCGCTTTGTTCGCGCGGCCTTCAATCGGCGGCTCTTTTACGGCCACCGCAAAATGAGCGTCATCAATTTTTCTGACGCTTTCTTCTCTTGAGCCAGGTTTCGCGCTGACAAATAATTTCATATTTATCTTTCAAACTTTAAAAAATACTGCTTTGGCTTTAATTCCCGCTTAACTATATTATTCCAACTCGGGTCAACTTCAGAAACTCTTTTTATTTCTTGAGATTGCCTGAACAAAGGGTCAACAACCCTTGATTTACAAAAGACGCTGGCGTCATAATTATTCGGGTCATTAATGATTTTAACCTCATTATTCATTCTATCAAAAAGCAGGTTTAATTTTTCATCCTTATTTAAAAATCCCTCAATTTTTCCTGTCACTAATTTGTCGGTCGTGTAGAGATCATTTTCTGAAATATATCCTTTTTGCAAAGCGTATCGCAAGCAATCGCCAACCGTTCTAAACATTATTGCCGAGGCAGGACCGGCGTAATAATCGGTGTTAAGTTTAAGAAACAGCTCCGCGTATTTTTTGGCGCTTTTAAAATCCTTAAAGACCCAATTATTATTTTCTGTCGTTAAATTATCCAAAAGATATTTCTTAGTCTTATCATCAAGTTCGCCAAAAATTACAGCCGTTTTCAAGGAATAATCAATTCTATCGGCGCATAAATCCGGCAAGTTTTTCTCTTTTAAAGGAAAGTTTTTGTCATCCAAAATATAATCCAAATCAAAACCATATTTTTTAATAATCTCTGGTATTTCTGTCTTTTTTACATAACTATTAAAAAGATTATCTTGATGATTCTGTTCTTTTTCCGAGCCGCTGTCCAAAACATAATCAATACAATGAGAAAAAGCCGAATGAGAAACATCGTGAATTAAGCCGGCGATTTGTTCATCAAGCGGCGCGCCATATTTGCGAAGCAGTAAATAAACGCCAACAGAATGAGCAAATCGGCTGTGGTCGTATTCGCCAGCATCCGCTTCCGGCTTAACCCAAAGAGGCCGATAACCGGCCTGGTCAATTTCTTTTAATCTCCGTAGGGGAGTAGATTCTATAAGTTCCAGAATAATTGGTTCTTTAATCTTAAATTCCCCATATACTCGGTCTACATACTTCATATTTTTCACTGGAAACATTTTACGGCTGGAAAAGTTCCTCCGGCAGAAAACGGACTTCCTTGACTTCTGGAAATTGTTTGGCCGTGGCTTCAATCTGAAACCAAAGAATGCCCACTCGACAGGAACCACCTACGGTTTTTCCGTTCGGGTCGTTAAATTCAAGCGTTAAAACTTCGTCTTTTAACGACGCGCCTTTCAAAGAAAATCCTTCTAATGGATATTCCGTTGTAATGCCTTTGACCCGCTCCTCACTCGTAAGCTCGCCCAAAAGTAAAAGTCTAACAGTATCTTGAATTGGCGTTTGGGTGATTGGAATTTTTCTTTCAACCGCTACTAATCCATTCCGACTGCAAGCAATATTGTTTGATTCGTCTTTGTCCAATTCGGGATTATAATAAAAAAGATTTATTTTTCTCGTTTCTTTGGCAAATACAATGGGAACCCTCAATTCATCAGCGTTTTCCGGCAAACCCGAAGGATTATCTTTTTCCAAAACTAAAGTTCCTTTTTCTGTTTTCGGATTATTAAATTCAATTCTTGCCTCAAAAGGCACGAAATTTTCCGTCATCCACTCCCCTCGGGCTTGGGCAATGCCTTGGGCGATAAATTCGCCATTATCGTCTAAAAGTTTAATTGGAAAACTTGCTTCAAAAAACCAAAATCCCCTTGCTTCTCCTTTCACAATAAGCGGGCTTTGGATAGTCTGATTAGGACGAGGAAAATCCGCTCTTATTAAATCAGATTTTTCCAATTCATTATTATTAATGTTAGGAAGTGATATTTTGTCTGGTCTGAACAATAAAAAGTATGCGCCTATCCCAAATAAAAAAACAGCTATCGCAAAAATAAATAGTTTTTTCATAAATTAAGCTAAATCTTTTCTATTTCCCGGCATTTGTGCGAAAGCCGCGACATATCATCCTCGCTTAAAACATCTTCGGCCATGGGATACAAAATATTATTTTCTTTAAAAATATGCTCTCCCAAAAGAGAAACAATGGCCAGAGCGTTCTTTTTCATCTCGTCCTCGTTATTTTCATCAAGCGCTTTCTTTAAATTTTTCACGTATTCTCTTTTGGTTGCGTGCTCCATAAGCATCATTCCAATCGGGCCGCCCTCGTTTGGCACGCCCTTTTTTTCAAGTTCCGGGAATAAAACTTCTTCTTCTTTATGATGATGCGGTTCGGCAAAAGTCCCGGTAAAGCGCAAAAAATTCTCCACTTGTTTTTTATCAACCGCGGATTCTTTTACCGCCTTTTCTAAAAGACCGAGCTCTTCTAAAATTTTCTCATGATCGGCTTTTAGCTCTTCTATGCAGTTATGATGACAGCATTCTTCTGACATACTTTTAGTTTAACTTATTTTATTAAATTTGTGAATAGATTACAATCTTAATAAAATCTAAAACCTTCTTATTGGTTTATTGATAAATTAATTTTTTCGACCTTTATTTTTAAAGAACCCATTGAAATATTCGTTCTTTAATGCCGCCCACGCCGCGGATTTTAAGAATAATAAACTCTGGTTGAGACGAAAGGGCGTTAAATTTCAAAATACCCTTACGATGATGGCCGGCTGGCGGATCCCCTTCCCACTCTGTTGACTTTTCTTCTTCGCCCTCGCTGTTAACTAAAACAGAAACTTGAGTTAAGTCCTCGCTCAATTCAACCGAATGAGTATTAAGCGTAACTTCAAATTCCCAGACGCTGTTTTTTATATTTTTCGGAAAAACCGAAATACTCACCTCTCCTTCATTATTTATCTGTTCCTTAAGATTATTTTGAGAAGCTGATTCTTGATTTAATCCGTTCGCCGGCGCCGGATTTTTCTCGCGCCAAATAAAATTCAAAACAAGAAAGACCGCTAAAATAATTCCGGCTCCTATAATTATCTTTAAATGTTTCATTGTTTAATTATCCGGCTGGCAATATAGCTAATGCCGAATAAATTGGCGATAATGCCGAGCCAAAAAAGTTCAATTTGGTATTGCCCGATTAAAACAAATATTCCGGAAACGCCGATAATTGGCAAGAGATGCGACTTATAATGCGCGCAACAGGAGACCATTGCCACAGTAGAAGTCGCGCCGGAAACAGCCACCACTTTTCCTGAACCGCTTTTAATTTTAATAACATTGCGAAGATAGGCGTAAAGCCCAATCTGGACTCCGAACCCAAGAGCCAGACTTATGATAAAATACCAGAAATCGGAAAATTGGCTAAGAGCAAACGACCAGCCGGAAATCAAACTGATAACAGTAAAATATATCGCGAGGAGAACGGTCAGGCCAATCAATCCATTGATAATTGATTTAATAAATACGCTTTGATTCATTTACTGTGTCTTTTTTTCTTTATTCTATCATTAAAAATATCTAACGTCCAAATATGAGAGAGGGTTGAAAAGAGTTGGAAATTTTAATTTTAACGGGTTCTAAATCTTTTATTTTTTTGTCTTCAACCAAGACTTTTAATATCAACCCTTGGGTTGTCTCTTGGGAAAATAACTGGTCAAAAACAAAATTACCCAAACTATAAGCAATGTAACCTTCTTTGTATTTCTCTATTTCCTGAATTACATGAGGATGATGGCCTATTACCAAATCAGCTCCGTTGTCAATAGCTGTTCTGGCGAAAAACTGCTGAACTTTATTATGGTAAATGTTATATTCTTCGCCAAAATGCATGGAAACCGCGATTATGTCAGATTGTTTTTTCGCTTTTTCTATGTCTTCTTTCATTTGTTTTTCATCCAGCCAGGCAATCCCGGAAATATTGTCTTTCGCCTCCCAATATCTTGAAACAAGATTGGTATAAGCCAAAAAAGCGATCTTAGTCCCGTTGTCTAATTTTTGGGTTATAAAAGAACGCGCTTCCTGTTTATTATGTCCTCCCCCGATATATCCAATATTATTTTCTTTTAGAATTTTAAAAGTATCCTCCATTGCTTCTTTTCCCCAATCTCCGATATGGTTGTTAGCTACTGACAAAATATTAAAACCGGCGTATTTTAAGCCTTCTATCGCCTTTGGATCAGCCCGAAAAGAAAAATCCCCGTTGGTTTTTTTGCCTTTATCGGAAATGGGTCCTTCTAAATTGCCAAAAACCAAGTCCGCTTCCTTTAAGTAGTCGGCTATCTCAAGAAACGGCCATCGCCAGTTATTTTCTTTTTTCATTTTTTCTCCCACTGAACGGGAAAGCATAATGTCGCCGACAAACATTAAAGTGGAGCTATGTTTTGGATAGTCTTTTGTAAAAAGAGCGTTAATATAACCCGTGGTATTATTTGTTTTCTTCGTAAAATCATAGGAATTGGCGATATCAAGGACAGCGATTTTATCTGCGTTAAAAAAATCAGTCAATCTGCCGAGGAGTTTGAGAGTGGGCGGCGAATCAGCGTATTCCAGAGTAAAAGAATCAAAATTAAAATCAGAAATCATTTTTTTGCTTTCTTTATCAAGAACCTGGGCGTATTCATAAGGTTGATAATGAGAAAAATCAACGCTGGATATTACGGTGATTTTGTCTTTGTGCTCATTTAAAACTTCGGCGATATTATTAATCAGCCGCTCATCGGTATTGAGCTGGAAAATCAAAGGAACAATGCGAGCTTGGGGAAATAATGATTTAATTAAAATAGCCTGAACTCCTATTGAATGCTCGTTTTTAAAGACCTCGTTGTCTATATTTACTCCATTTTTAATAAGCTCTTCAGTAATGCTGTTCTCTATTTTTAATTCTCCAAAGGGCGTAATAAAAGGATAAAACGCGGTAGAAACCGAGGTATACCCCCGTTCAAAATGGTCAGGTCCCAGAATAACGAAAATGTCTCTTGGTCCCCGGCTGTAATAAAGATTTACATAAAAATCAGAGATAAATTCTGCGGCTGTGGGAAGATGATGAGAAGTGACGCCGAGCTGGATAAATTGATTTTTTATTTCTTTTTGATGTTGATTTCCGTAATTTTTTTGAGCTTGAGCGATAGAATCTTCCATAAGCTCTTTAAATTCATAAAAATTTGTGTCAATAAATTCTATCTTTTCTTTATTATTAAAAATAGCCGATTTTTTATTCGGCCCCAGAGCGGCTAAGATCACAGTTCCGGCCGCGACGCAAATCACCAGACCTAAAATCAGCTTAAGAAAATGCCTTGACGCCATATAATATCACTTAATTTCTAATCGGCTCGCGGATGAAATATTCAAACTTTCCAAGTCTTTTAAGGATTGGATAATGGCCGGGTTGCCGGAATAAGCGCCTTTAGAGACTACCCGGGCGTAATAATTGATGGTTCTTTTGGCGCAGGAAGGAGTTTTATTAAAATCTTTCCAGATATTAAAGTAAACAGTGTTGTTTTCAATAATAGAAGGATACCAAACGGGATCGCACACTGTTCCGCCGGTAAGACCCTGCTCATAAATTTGGGTGATTGGTTTTAGTCCGCCGGGCAAATAATCAATTACCTGATATCTGCCGTCAATAGCGCTTTCTTTAATCTTTGGATCCAGTCTAACTAAAACAACATCTCCTTCCTTTAGCGAATTAACCGGCCGGCCGTCAACCAAATAAGTTCTTGTCAGGGAAAGCTCCGGGTTTTTAACTAATTCTTCCGGATTCCTAAAACGCTCATAAAAACTCACCAAAGCAATATCTCCTTTAATCTCGCTGAATTTTATTGATTGAAGTTCACTAAAGGGCAGAGTCAGCTCGTAGCTTCGTCCTTTCTTAAGCGCCACCGAATCAGAGCGGTTATTGGTTTGATATTTAAACTCCGTCTCGCTTTCTTTTAATCGGCTAAGTTCTGATTTAATATAAAGAAATTCCTCCAGAGCGTCCAAGTCGTTTTGAGGGCTATGGGCAAACATATATTCTCCCAAAGCCCGGGTGTCTTCATCGTTCAAATATGAGGTTAAAACAGCAATGAGTCCGGTAAGCTTTACGCGCTTGCTTATATCGTTTTCTTTATGCAACCAGCCTTCCTGTCCCTGAAAACGCAAATTATTTCTTATCTCGTTATAATAAATTTTTCTGGCGCCTTCTTTGTCCCCGAGTTTGGCCAAACCCAAGGCCAGATGTATTTTGTCTTCTAAATTAAGCTCTTGGCTGTCCTTAATTGAATTAATTTTAGCTAAAACTAATTCATTTAAGCTGGCCAAGCCGTAAAGAGCTTGGCTGATTCTGTGAATATCGGATTTTTTATCGGCCAAAGAAGAATAAAAGTAGTTTTTAAGCTTTTCTTTAAAAACAAACTCCGGCACAAGGTCAGCCAGTTTGGCCGATAAAGACAAATCGTCGTCGCCGTACGGAAATAACCCCAATCCCCCGTTTTCTAAATGATATTGAGCTAAGTCTAAAAATCCTTCCTCTATTGGTTCTTCAAAATATTGAGAGAGAAATTTATTGGCCAGATATTCGGACACCACCTGATCAACCCTTATGCCGGAACCATACCTATTACGCCACAAAGCGCGGTAAAGTCTCCCCCGGCCCAAATCCATAAACTTAACCCTGGTAAATCCGTCTTTATTTCCCTCAATACCAGAAAGATTATCGGAAAGCTTGTAAAACGAAGACTCGCTTTTTCTAAAGTAAGACTTTACCACCTTGATTTTTTTGACGATATTATCTTTATATTCTCCCTGCTGGACTGAAATAACAATCTCATGTTCTCCTTCTGAAAGATTATTTAAAGGAATATAGGCGATATTTTCTCGAGAAGTTTTTTCCTGTTTAATATTTAAAGACTCGCTTTCCGCTTTAAACTTTATATTCTCTCCCTGCTTTAAATCCGTTCCAAAGGCTCTTAATCTTAAAATCGGACTGTCTCCGGCTAAATAAAATTCATTTAGAGTAGCGTCGACAAAGAAAGGCAGAGAAGTCTTAATTAGTTTTATATTTTGTCCGGCTTTAAGGTTTTCCGGGGCAAAAGCCTGCGCTGTCACCCGCCAAGAAGTTATATTGTCAGGCGAAATAAAAGACACCGAAGATTCCCCCTGTCTATTCGTCTCAACAGTGTCATAAAAAGCAGTGTCAACAAAATTAATTCGTGAATCGCCGCCGCCTTTTTCTTCATTGTGCGCGTAAAAACCATCAGCGAAATAAGTGTGGTATTTACTGACAATAATATTATAAACCGGGACTAATCCTTCTTTTTTCTTAATTGACTTTACTTTTATAACTTTTCCGTCGTAGTCCGTTAATTCGTCGCCTTCTTTGACATAGCCGGCGTATAACCACTTTCCGTTAACATAAAGCCGGTGTTCGGCCGTAACTCCGAAAGAGCCGTTAATGATCAAATGTTCTTTTACCCAATATTTAGAAACGCCCTGAACCACGGCTGAAACCATTTTTTTCTCTTGGTCGTCTGTCCAAGTCAATACCTGATCCCCGACTTGAATATCTTCAATATTTTTTAACGAGCCGTCAGACATTAATATTTTCGTCTCCTCAACAAAACACCCTCCTTGTTCCGCGCCTGTTGATTCGTTCAAAAAAGCGTACTCCGAGGCGTAAGTTAAAGGAGAAACCCAAATATTCTCATAGAGATTCCTTAAAATATATTTGCTGTAATATTCATAGGGAAGAACATGGAAAACCGCTTCGTCAACTGCCGCCAGATTAACCTCCGAAGCCACGCCTTTATTGTCTTTATCTTTTACTTTCAAATTAAGATTAATCTTTTCGCCCGGCCGATACTTTTCTTTATCCTGCTCTATGTCAATTGTTAGTTTATTGTCTTCTTCTTTAAAGGAAGCGGTAACCGAATTGCTTTCTTCAAATCCGTACGGTCCCAAAATTACCGCCCGATATTGCACTGAAGGAACAAATGATTCTTCAAAAGTTTCTTCATAAGTCAAAGAAGGAATAATTTCGGCTTTATCAATGTTATTTTGATAGCGATAAAAAAGCGTTTTTAAATCAGTTGGCTTTTCCCCCTCAACGATTTGAAGACTAAGATTTATTTTTTCTCCTTTGGAAAATTCTTCCTGATATGAACTGTCGTTTATATTCAAAGAGACGCGGAAATCTTTCCAGCTTCCGTAATAAGAATACCAAACATAAACAGAATCTATGGTCTCCCTTCCTTTTGAATCGCGAACTGAAAATTCAACCTTGTAAAAACTGTCTTTTTCTTCGGGAAGAGCGCGAATAAAAGAAAATTCTCCGTTATTATCGGTAATTCCGCTGAATGATTCTATGATTTTCTGCGATTCCCGATACTCATATGTTTTTTGAACAGTTTTATTTATATAATCGTAATATTGCCCTGTTTCCACTTTGTAATGAGTTATTTTAATAATTTGCGCTGAAACCGGGTAATTTCCCACTGGATCGCCGATATATTCCGGACGATAATCCCGAGAACTGTCTTCAAGGCCGTCTAAAACAATCTGATTCAGTTTTGCCTTGAATTCATAAGTGTCCTTCGCCTTTTTTTCTTGAGACGCTTGTAAATAAATATCCGGACCGAAAACCAAAACTCTTCCGCTACCCGAGATTTCTCCTTCTTCCGACATTTTTGGAGAAAAATCCACGTCAAAAGACCTGGGCCAATAATCATAACCCGTACCGTAGTAATAAGGAGCGTAAGAAAAACTTCCTTGGCCAAATTCATCCAGGGTCAGTTCGCCGTCTATGGAATTCTGCCAATAAGCGCCGTACTTTAATCTAAGGCCAGAAGCCGGCGTGCCGTCAAAAAACGAAGCTTGGACATTAAAATCAACTTTCTCGCCGGTGAAAATAACATTTTTAGAAGGCGTAACCGTAATCTGGTAAGCCGGCTTGGTATAAGTTAAAATTTGAATTGACGATTCCGTGACGACCTTGCCGTCTAATATTGCTTGTAAAGAATAAAATCCCGGAGTAAGCCCCTGAAACTGAAGTTGTCCTTTAAAAGTGTCAAATGAAGAAATAACCGTTTCCTCCATTACAAGGGCTTTCTTTTGAGAGTTTGCGCCGTCTCCAGACCACCACCATCCTTTATATATGCCGACCGTCAGTTTTTTCTGTCTAAGATTTTGGGTTCTCCCCTTAAGAACCCCCCAATATTTTAAAGTATCGTTCATCTTGTAAGTATAGCGGTCAGTGGAAAGATAATCCCAATAAATATCGCCTTCGTTAACCCGGCGGTAATACCCCCAGCCGTCGGCGATTTTAATGATTTTTGTTTGGTATTGATTGTGTTCTATCTGGAAAAATTGCGGCTCGGTAATTTCGCCGTTATTCTGATTTTTTAATTTTTCCGGAGCAATAAAACGGATTAATCCTTCTCCGTCTGTTTTCCCAAGATTAATTTTATCCACTCCTTCAATGTAAGAGGCCTCAATGCCTTCTATGGGAATTTTCTTTTCAAAATCATCAATCCATAAAAGACCTTGGTTATCGGTAATGGAAAAATAATTAGCCAGAGGCGTAATCTGAAGCCAGGCCTGACGATGCTTTTCGCCGTATAACGGGTCTTTAAATTTAACGTCAATCAGGTAATAACCATTTTCAAGGACTTGAGGAATTTCTATGAATTCTTCATACCCCGCTTTAATCAACGCCGGGTTAAACGAAATTATTTTTGTCTCCGGTTTCGGCTGGTAAAGACTGCCGCTGTAACGCCGGTAATAATATCCCCAGCCCAGCGACCATTTGCGGCTCTTTTGATAAGAGCTTAAAAATTCTTCGGCGCCCGGCAGTTTATAAACATTAAATTCCAGCTTTTTAACATCTAAACCGTCTGAATAAAATTTAAAGGCGGGTTTATGATTTGGGATAAATTCAAGAAAATCGTTCTCAAAGTCAAAGTAGGGCCTCTGGCCGCCGTAAGACTCAAGCCCGGTTTCAAACTGAAAAATATAATCTTCTTTTAAAGTATCATCGCTCTTTTTGACGCCTAATCCCCTTTTTACGGTTACCGTGTAAATTGCGGCTGATTCAAGTTTGTTGGGTAAAAAAATGATGGTATTGTTGTTTATTTCAAAACTGCCTTTGACTTCCGGCTCTATTGAAAAATACTTTTCCGGATTAATAAAACCCTCTCGATTGAAGATTATCTCTATTCCGGAATTAACAGGCACAGAAGTCCCTTTTTCGCGCGGATGAGTGCCGATAACCTGAAAGGGCGCCTTTACCTGATAAGCCCAGCTGTATTCGCGGTCAACGGCCTCTTCTTTAATGATTACCCGATAAATAGAATCTGTTTTTAACGGTTCTTTCGGCTTAATTTTAAAACTGCTTGGATTATTATTTTTTTCTTGGGCAAAAGCTTCTTTTAAAAGCCGGCTCCCTAAAAATTTATTATCTGTCTTTTCCGCTTCAAAATCTGTCTCTGGATCAAAAACAAGAATTTCCTTTATGGTTTTGACGCTTAAATCTTGTGAACTCTTTAAAACAAAAGACGTGCCCGGGTCTATACCGGCGCTGTCTTCCAAGGAAGCGGTCAGTTCAAATTTACCCGTAATAGAAGGTTTTTTTAAAAAATATTGCCAGCCCAGAAAAGCTAAAACTAAAATTAAAACAGCCCCGACGGAAAAAATTACTGATTTTGGGAGCCGTTTAAAAGTTTTCTTTGTGTTTTTTAATTCTAACACCGGCCATGTTTTTTCTTTATTTTGCTCAATATATCCGTCTGTTTTTTGATCAAACATAAATTTATTTTATCTTTCCTTTATTATATCAACCCCGTCAAAATAAGACCAGTGAATAAACTCTACATTAGTAAACGTCCACGCCTCTTATTTAATACTTTTTTTCTAAGTCGAACGGAGCGCGGGGTAATTTCCAATAACTCATCGTCAGCCATAATTTCTAAACCGCGCTCCAAGGTGAGCTCCATCGGAGGCGTTAAGTTTAAAGCCTCATCAGATCCGGACGCGCGCACATTAGTCAGATTTTTTCCCTTGGTCGGATTGACAGCCATATCCGTTCCCTTAGTTACATTTCCAATAACCATGCCTTCATACACTTTTATGTTTGGACTGATATAAAGAGTTCCGCGGTCTTGTAAATTATAAAGGGCGTAACCAAGGGTTTTGCCGGTTACCATTGAAATCATGGAACCAACTTCGCGGCGTTTAATATCCCCCGCATGCGGCCGAAAGCCAATAACGCGCGAGGACATAATTCCTTCTCCTCGCGTATCAATTATAAATTCCGAACGAAGCCCAAGCAGACCGCGCGTTGGAATCTCAAACACCAGCCGCGTGTTGTCATGATGCGTTTTCATTTCCATCATAGTTCCTTTGCGCTTAGCAGCCTTTTCAATAATGACGCCGGACAAATATTCCGGCGCGTCAATAATAAGTTCTTCAAACGGCTCAAGGGTTTGCCCATCTTCTTCTTTTAAAATCACTTGCGGTTGAGAAACTTGCGCTTCATAACCTTCGCGGCGCATATTTTCCAAAAGGATCGCGATATGCATTTCTCCCCGGCCGTAAACAACATATCGGTCTGCTTGGGAAAAATCAATCTTAATTCCCACATTTACTTCTAATTCTTTTTCCAACCGTTCTTTTAATTGCGAATTCGTTACAAACTTTCCCTCCTGACCGGAAAATGGAGAATTATTGACCATAAACCCAAGAGAAATAGTCGGCTCATCAATGGCAATATGCGGCAAAAGCTCGGCTGATTCGTCCGTTGTCATCGTATCGCCAATATTAACTTCGGGAAATCCCGCGACAACAACAATATCTCCCGCTTCAGCGCGCTTGACTTCTTTTTTTGTAAAACCCTCAAAGGTAAAAAACTTGGCTACTGTCCCCTTTTGCGTTGTCCCGTCAATTCGCTTGATAAAGAGTTGGTCTTTTTCTTTCAAAGTTCCTTCATAGATGCGAGCGATCGCTAAACGACCAAGATAATTGTCGTAATCCAAGTTAAACGACTGCATCCGCAACGGTTTGTCCGCTTCCGCCGGCGCCGGAGAAATATTTTCTACCATCGCGTCAAGCAAAGGCGTCATATCCTTTGAGTCCTGATCTAATTCCTTCTTGGCTATTCCTTTTTTTCCAATGGTATAAACCGTCTGAAAATTCAACTGCTCGTCATTGGCCCCCAGATCCATAAAAAGTTCAATCACCTCTTCAACGACTTCTTTTGGTCGAGCGGCTGGTTTGTCTATTTTATTTAAAACAACCAGCGGCTTAAGACCAATGTCTAATGATTTTTTCAAAACAAACCTTGTCTGCGACATGGGACCTTCCCCGGCGTCAACAACAAGAATCACGGAATCAATTGAACGCAAAACCCGTTCAACTTCTGAACCAAAATCCGTATGCCCGGGCGTGTCAACGATGTTAATCTTCGTATCTTTATAAAACATGGAAGCGTTTTTGGCGTAAATCGTAATACCGCGTTCTTTTTCCAGCGCGTTTGAGTCCATACTGACGGACTCATTGGTCGTTGCTCCTGTTTGGCGCATCAAAGCGTCGGTAATTGTCGTTTTACCGTGATCAACATGAGCAATAATGGCAATGTTTCTGATTTCCATATGTTTATTTCTATTATAATTAAAATGTCTCGCTCAAAACGAGACTCCCTGACAGACGATTAATTCTTTACATTTAATCATATCACAGATAACTAAAAAAGGCAAGCAAAAACTTAAACAAAAAACCTCTTATTTGTCTTTGTTTTTAACTCACCCCTTTCTTATTGCTTAATTTTATTAAACAGAACAGCAAAAAGCCAAACACCGGCTATGGCCGCGATATTCCAAATAATTAAACCGGAGATGAAGTATCCAACTAAAATGCATAGTGTCTACAATAATAACAATGATTTGTTTTTGGGTTTTAGGTAATCGCGTTTTCTATAATTTCATCAATTTTGTTTCTTTGAGTTTTTATTTTATTAACCTCCTCCGGGGTGCCTGCCCGTCCATAGTTTTCTTGTCCGTCAAAGCTTTAGCATCGGCGGAAACGAAGGCGGTAGGTCGTAGAATTTATATATTTAAAATAAATCAGTCAATCTCGTAAATCTTCCTTTCTCAAATCGTGCTTGGTCTATTCTCTTATATGTCCAATCTTTACCGGTTAGTTTTGACACTTGTTTACACCATTCCTCGGCTCGTTTATCTTTGAGCTTTACATCAACATCTTCTCTACCTTTAGTTTCAATAACCCAGTAAGTATCCTTTGTTTTAGTGATAAAATCCGGTATATAGTTCCTTACAAATCCGTTGGTATCAATATACGGAATACGGAAATTAAGCGTCTGTTGGTGATTTTTCATAAACGCCAGCACGTCGTCGTCGTTATCAAGCAAACGCGTAAATTGGTCCTCTAATTTATTCTCAATCGGCGTGAAATTAAGGACAATTTTCTTGGCTTCAAAAATATCCCGCGACCACGGAA
>Ga0209541_10006030_pt1 | contig 20855 bp, 28 predicted proteins | sample RifCSPlowO2_01_FD_184027 | JGI IMG/M metagenome (GOLD analysis project Ga0209541, IMG submission 184027) | Groundwater microbial communities from Rifle, Colorado - Rifle CSP2_plank lowO2_0.1 (SPAdes) (version 2) | ecosystem: Environmental > Aquatic > Deep subsurface > Groundwater | place... | reverse complement strand
CGCTTATTTTTTATTTTTCTGAAAAGAAATAGTTTTTGATTTTAGAATTTCGTGCAATTCATCTCAAACCTAAAGGAATGAGTTTTCTTGCTCAGGGTGCTATAAACCTATATATATCGGTTTAATTTTTCAAAAGAAAGGATTATTTTCTTTCTCTTCTTTTACACTAGTTATAGGTCCATGTCCAGGCAATATTACAACATCACCATTTAAGCTAAATATTTTTTTCTTAATAATTTCTAAATGTTTCTCATAAAGAATCTCAGAATTTCCAATACTACCAGAAAATAATTCATCTCCAACAAATAAAAAGTTCTCAATAAGGTAAGAGCAGCTTTTAGCAGTATGCCCTGGAGTGAATAAAACTTTGACATTAAAACTATCTATCTTCAAATCCTTATCAGCACCAAAATCCCCGAATATCTCGCAATTAAACTGTTTTCTTATCTCATCTGCTCCATGACTATGATCACCATGCCCATGAGTTAATAAAATAGCCTTTAATAAAAGTTTTAATTCTTCAATCTTATAAATAGCATTTTGAGGATTAGCTCCAGTATCAATTAACAGTGCATTTTTGCCTTTAATAACCCAATAGCTATTAACCAAATATCCATTATAATCATTATCTATTTTCACAACTTTGATATTATTAAACTCTAGTTTTTGTGTCTTAGGCCCCCAGTTGTTCAAAGCTATATTAGTTAATTTCTTTTCATTTAACTTCAAAACCTTAGCAATTTTCTCAATTTGTTCCTTAGTAGGTTTCAATTTGTAAGATTCCATCAAAGAAAGCTCTTTCTCAGAAACACCAGTCCTAAAAGCCAGATCTTTAATTCCTAATCCTTTTCTGGCCTTCTTGATGATGTCTCCAAATTCATCTTCTAGCATGCAAATTCAAGCAAAGATAACATTATTAACTTTTCTAGAAAATCATACGTCTACAATAAAGAAAGATTTATAAATAGTGTAGACGTATAATATCTATGGTATATACAGAGATAAAGGAGAAGGAAGGAAACACTTACTATTATAGGGCAAAATCAATAAGGAAAAAAAATAAAATTAAGAAAAAAAGGGTATATATGGGGAAAAACTTGTCTAAAGAAGAACTTAAAGAAAAAGAGAAGAAAGCTGATAGAGAGCTATTACCATTTGCCTCCATTCTAACAGAAAAAGAAATTAAAGAACTGAACAACATTAAAAAAAATTACAGTAGAGAGCCAAAAACAAATAAGGAAAATAGATATGAAGCCTTTTGTGCTCTATTTACATACAACTCAACAGCAATAGAAGGAAATACACTAACATTACAGGAAACAGCCCAGTTGCTTTTTGAAAAAAGAGTTCCTTCTTCAAAATCATTAAGAGAGATAAATGAATCCATAAACCACAAAGAAGCTTTTGACTACATCCTAAATCTAAAAGAAGACATTTCAAAAAAAGTAATATTAGAGCTGCACGGAACAGTTGTTAAAAACACCCTAAAAGACGAGCTAAAGGATCAAATAGGAAAATACAGAACAGTTCAAGTTTACATAAGAGGCGTTGAATGGCTTCCTTCTAAGCCAAAAGATATCCATAAAGAAATGAAATCGCTTCTAGTATGGTACTCAAAAAATAAAAAAAATCTCAATCCATTAGTACTAGCAGCATACTTCCATGCAGTCTTTGAAATGATTCATCCTTTTGTAGATGGCAATGGCAGGGTAGGTAGGCTACTCATGAGTTTCATATTACACAAAAGTGGGTTTCCAATGATAAACATACCAAACAAAGAAAAAAATATATACTATAAAAGTTTGGAAAATAGCCAGACAAATGGAGATTTAAGACCTTTTGTAGAATTCTTAATTAAGTTGCTTCGTGAGGAAAAGATAAGATTCTAATACATCTACGGTAAAGAAAAATTTACAAGTAATGTAGACGTAAAAAAAAGTTCCAGAAATTTAGTATAATTAAACTTTTCAGTAATTAGAAAGTATTATATAATTAAATAAGAAACTAATTTTATAAAAAAATTAAGAATAAGAAAGATAAATGTGTTATCTGCAGGAAAAGTAGTGGGCATCATTTATCTCATTCTAGGTATATTTATCGGTCTAATCTTATCAATTATTCTTCAGTATGCCCAAACATGATGGGTACGGGTTATGGGCTCAGCATTTGGGTCAATGATGTACAGTAGAGCAGCAATAATCTTAGTGCCGATTTTCTATGGGATAAGTGGTTTCTTAGCAGGGATAATAGGTGCATTTATTTACAATCTCATATCAGGCTGGATAGGCCCAATTGAGATAGAAACAGATTAGATTTCCTTCAATAATTCATCAATTCTAGAATCAACATCAAACTCATGTATGTTGTTGGCTAAAAATTCAATTCTTTCAAACATCATATTTTTTACAGCTTTTCCATCAACAGAAATTAAACTCCCAAGCAGCTGGGTTTTATAAGCTTCAAACTTCGTAGTATCTCCTTGCAAACTCTCAGGATCGGGAATCAATTTTTTCACATTGTCCCTAAAAGCAACAACTCTTAGATTCCCGCTTCCATCATCTAAGTAAAAATTAAGAATAGCATTTTTCCTAGTCTCTACTTCCCCATGCTGCTCACATCTTCCTTTTCCATTATCTAAAATAACTTTCCTATTGCACTCAACGCAAGCATCATAAAATTTAGGCTCAAAAAGCTGAACAATAAATCCATTTAAGCTTGCAAAATCCCCATGTTTCAAGTCGCTTATTTTTCTTTTCTCTCTTTTTTCAGTAGCAATAGAACTAAACCTTATTTCACCAACATCTTCATCAACATTAAGCTCTAATTCCCCTCTGCTTCCAACATGCATCTCTTTAAATCCATTATTGTCCTTAACATAAGCATTCTTAACTCTGATAACCATTCCTTCAGTAAGGTCATGATTTTCTAAGTAAGCAATTTGCTTAGTATCCCATATAACCACCCTTACAGTTCCTGTTTCATCCCCTAGCAAAATGCTTGCCATTTTGCCAGGAGTGTTATTTCTTAAAAACTCCCTTATTCCATACAAGGTCAAAACTTTCCCAACAATATCCACAGAGGAAATACCAGCGACCAAATCCTTAATCTTGAATCTTCTCTTTTTAAGGTCATATAATTTTACACCCAGTTCATTAGCAACAATATGGGCAGCTCCAGACTTACTAATCAAATCTCCTAGCTGGGTCATCTTCTCATTTACCCTGGTGCTAATCTCACCTTCACTTAGCCCCTTATCTTCCTTAATTTTAGAAACAATGTCCTCATAATTTAGATTAATCATTTTTCACAGCAAACTTAAAAACAGGTTTTTTTATAATAACCTCATCCTCTAGAATCATAAGGCCATTTTTATCATTTTCTATAGTAAAAAATGCATATCCGTCTTTCTCAATAAACTCAACTCCCAAGCAATCATTTAAATCCTGTTTTCTTTCAATGCAGTTATTAATCCTGCTTTTTAATTCGCTTAAAAGCTTTAGGTCTAGTAAAACTCCTTGTTTAAACTTGTTAGAAAGGATGTAATTAATTTCAAATTTCTCTCCTCTTTTCACATATTCCCCTTCATCTAGCTCCCCAAATAGGTAATTATCTTTTAATTCTAAATTTTTGACTTCTTTGCCAAAATATTTCTTAAACAATTCAATATAATTGGCTTCTAAGTCGGGATTGCAGTCTTTAAAATCTATAACAACAAATCCATCCTTTTTTTCACATAAATTGTCTTTAGAAAATCCCCCATTTTCTCCAAGCTCATTAGTTGCTCTATAAATTGAATAAGTTACTTGTTGCCCTGATTTTAACAGGTCTGCTTCAGCATCAAAGTAAACCTCCCCAATATCATCCTGAAGTTGCCCAAAACTCAACTTAAAGGTATTAACTCGATTGTCTGAATTAGTGGAAAGAGCATAAAGAGGGTTAAATACAATAAGAAGCAGTACTGCATACATCAACAAGAGTATGTTTCCCTTTTTATCTAACACTTCTCTCTCACCTCTGCATTAATATTCTCTCCTTTTAGTCCTGGAATAACAGCACGAACTGAACCGGAGTTTTCAGAAAGTAAACCAAGATTGCTGATAATATGGAACTTCAAGTTAGGTGTATCTTCAAGAGAGTAACTAATCTGCCAAAAACATCTATCCCCATAAAGAGAGTTGAAAACCAACCTCGTCTGCTCATCAAGTTTGGTAAAATCATTTGTGTAATAACTATAAGCAATTAAATCCATCATGGAAAATTGCAATTCATTAAGGAACACAGGAGTCCTAAGATAGTTCAAAAAATTAATATCCAAACTAGAATAACCAGAATAAGATTCAATATCTGTACTAGATTTAAAAGAAAAAAGGAAACCAGCAAATAGCAAAGCAATAATAAGTATAACCAGCCCATAAACAAACATGAGATATTGGTATTGTCCTCTTTTCATTTTTTAAACCCCACAATTTTTACATTCAGTAATCCTGATTTAAGCTGCCCATTTTCATAAATCATTACATAAATATCTTCGCTACTGCACTGAAAAGATCCCTGAGATGAACAAAAAGCAATTCTATCAGCCATACGATTATTAACAGAGATTTCAGAACTTTTACCATCATAATTTAAAGTGAGAATAGTCCCATAAGAATCCCCCTCAAGCCCTAAACACCTGCTAACTCTGTCTCCATTAAAAAGAGTAATATCAATAATTCCAGGATAAGCCCTTGCATCATTATAAACTAAGCAGTTATACAACAAGTTTTTCTTGATTACAATATGATCAGCATTGCTTGCACCAATCTGTGCATAAGAACTCGGAATAATGAGAAAAACTATCAATACTAAGGAAACAAAAATAATAGGAACTACTAAAAAAAGCAGCATTTCATCAGTAGTAAAGTTAAGTAGTGCCTTTTTGTTCAATAAAAATCCCCCCAGCCTCTTTTTCAATAATCAAAGTATCATTAACAAAGATGCCAACATCATTATTCTCTAAATAACCATTTTGAATAACATAAGCATCTCCCATTAGCTTGTTTCCTTCCCTATGGACAGAAACCTTACTTCCTTTAATCTCTAAATTGTAAGGTGTATCTTCAATATAAGCAATACTCACATACCCGGGAGCAGCTTCTAAAACCCCATAAGCAAAAGAGATAGTCTCAGCAGTATACTGGTTATAAAAATCATTCCCAGTAACTCTGTCATCTAAAAAAGTAAATAAAAAATAAATAATCATCACTGCAAGAACAAGGTAAGATAAATACAAGAAAGGGATAGCTATTGCCTCTTTTCCATTATTATCCATACAATGTAAAACAAGATGGAATTTATATTAGTTTTCAATTAGCAAGTTCTCTAGAATTTAAGGAATTGATATCGATTTTGTCTTTGTTCTTGCTGACTGCTAAAGTTGCTATGCTATTTGGTTTAACAAAAAGAATACCACAATCAGATTTACTATCAAGAATATCTTGCTCAAAAGGTCTGCAAAGATCCTCTTCCAGGACACAAAGCTCTTTGACAAACTTACTTTTTTCGCAAAGGCAAATGCATCCTTTGTCTGTACATTGAAGTTGTTTTTTGATTTCTAAAGAGATATCTTGGCAAGTTCCTGAAAAAGAGCTTTGATATTTTTGGAGTCCTACAAGCACGAAATCATCATTAAGGGAAAATAAGAGTTCTGTCTTACTACCCTCATTCATTTGAGTAATAGTATCAACTAACTGGGTATAAAACGCTCTAGTGGACTGACTCGCATCTTCTTGCTCGGCAAAAAGCAAAGACCAAACCCTAGAAATAGCAGGCATAAAAAGAACCAAAACAATCGCAAAAAGAACCAAACCAGCTATAGCCAAACCTGCACTGCTTGAGCTTTCTTCAGCTTTTTTATTCATAAAATCACCTATTTACTAAATCATTTACATTAACATCATTGGCAGTATCAGTAATACCACTTGTGAGGCTTTTCAAGTTATTAACCATGCTCATAATTTGTTCTCTGAAAACAATGCTTAGAACAACCAAAACAATCAATAACAAAATCGTAGTAACAATTACAGTCATGCTTAATTCCGCTTTTTTCATAGTAAAAAGAAATTACTCAATTGTTTCAAAGACATCAGGAAACTTACCTTCACAAAGAGTTGTAACTCCAGGGCATTGCTCACCTATCTCACTTGACCAGCAATGGTGTTCTTGATCTGCCTTGCCATCCCCATCACTATCAACCTTGATAGTAGTCCTACAATAAGAAGATCTTTCTTTTGCACTATCCCCAGACAATCCTTGAGCAACTAAACATTTAGATGAACAATCCTGGATAGCAGAATCTTTATTATCAGGTCCTACCTGTTTAAGCCTATCCACTAATTGAGAAAATCCTCCTAAAAAAAATGCAACTAAAACAACAAGAACAATCACAAGAATAATTACTATCACAATGACATTCATTGACATCTCTGCACCTTTCTTGTCTTTTGGAAATAACATTTTACCTCTTTTTATTTTGTATAAACAGTTATTTATTATTAAATCTTTCTATTTCTCGGTACAGTCAACTTAAAGGCGCAAAACAAAAATTAATGCCTTTATTCCAATGTCTTAAAGCTTGTAAGTTGGTCTAAACTTTCTTAACTCACTAGAGTTGACTGTACCCTATTTCTCGCATTTTTTTGGCTTTTCAATAAAATCACTGGAAATAAAGCATAAATTGCCTTGTTTTTTATAAACATTATCAGCTGCTAAGAGCCTTATCTTATCATTAATAAACCCATTAGTGGGGATATAAGCGCTTTTCTCGTCAAAATCTATCTCCAAAAAGTCTTCAACAAAGAATCCTTCTTTAGTAATATAACAGGATGTATACTGAATATCTTCTTTGGCTAATGTAACCTCGCTTCCACCCTTCACAATTTCTATCTTCACATCACTTCGAGATGCTTTAATTGCATGAGTGCTAAAAAAGTCTGCTAAAGGAGCATTACAGAAACAGTTATCTTCCTTATACTGTGAACATTGTTTTAAATTTTTAATAAATTCTTTAAAATTATTTTGAGCCTCCTCATTTTTCTCGGTAAAATCAGCAGTATCACTCAATCCAAGTGTCTTAAGAATAGATTTTCCTATTCCAGTAGTAGAAAGAAAGAAAGGAATAAGCAATACAATTACTACAAGAATCAAGATTATAGGTACAATATATTTAAGTAAATTTTCACCTTTTTTATTCATTTTCATAAACCCAAAAGATCCTTTATAGACACAAGAATCTTATCAAATCCTCCTCTAAATAGAGATATGAGCAAAAAAACAATAACAACAGCTAATAGTAACAAGATGAACTTTGCAATTTCTCCCCATTCAAAGCTCCCACCTTTATGCACTTTTAACACCATCCAAGATCTTTTTATTAGGTTTAAAATGAATTTGTGAACATCCAAGGTTAGCAACATCATCAGCAGTTGCAATAACTAAACCTGGATAAGCGTAATTCTTGCCAAAGCTTGCTTTTGTACTAGAATAAACAAATCCAAAAAGTGCTCCTGACGCAACACCATGAATATTTTTGGTTGTAAGAGCTGCCAGTGTAGAGGTTGTCAAAGTTTCTTTAAGTACAATAGAAAATCCATCAACAACTCCCTCAGTAGTAGAAGGTGCAATATTAGTCTTCAGTACAGTAAAAATAGTATAAACCCTAGTGCCTTGATTTAAAGGAATCTTGCCAGTTCCAAAATCAATTTTAGAATTTTCTGCTTCTGTAAGATAGTCTGCATAAGTCTTTTTTTCACCTAAAACTTGTCCAGGAGCCTTATTTTGAGAGAGATAAAGTTCAAAGGTGTCTAAATCCAATTCTCTAGGTTTAACATCTTCACCTATAGTAGTTTCAGAACAGACAAAGCAATAAGTTCCTTCATAAAAGGGGTTCACAGCAATCCAATCACTTAAAAAATCCGCATTACCCCCTCCATATTTAGAAGAGCAATGGTAGGATTTTTTCGCAAAGTCTGCATAAACTTCAGAGCCTTCTTTATTTTTTAAGGTATCAATTTCAGTCACGCACGGATTGTTTGTAGTGATAAGCCTCAACCCTCCTACTTTAGCTATTGCCTGTAAGCGAACCCAAGATCTACAAGTACTATCATCCGTTTTCACAGCTAGATCTCCAAATAAGGGAGTAAAAATTCCTAAGAACAAAACCACAACAAGCACGAGAGCTACCAACCCCAGTATAGTACTATGAGTCTCTCCCTTCTTACTGAAAAACATTTTTCAAACCATCCATAAAGATAATTACGAGGATTATAACAAGTACAAGTAAAAGAATCATAACAAGTATTAATGAGATTACCCCTTTTTTCATAGTTTACTTAATAATTTTTATTTTAAATAGTTTACTTAAATGACATGACCTGAAATCCATATCTCTCAATTTCATCTTTTGACCAATAAGGCTGCTCTTTTGTTCTCATCACATATTTAACTTCCTTCTCTATAACTCTTCCAGTATAATTTTTAGTTTTAGGATCAAATTCTCTTAACACTAAAACATCTCCTGGTTTACACTCGAAATCAGCCAATCTTAATTCTACATTCTTTACCCCCGAAAAGATCTTCTGAAAAGCATCAGGCCAAGTTTTCTTTTCTATTTTCATAAAAATAAAGGGTATATAAAGTTTAAAAAATTAGTGTTATCATGAACCAACAAGAAGTATGGAATAAAATAGCGCCTTCCTGGAATAATTTCAGAAATCAGCCAGTAAAAGAATTAAAAAATTTAAGCTGGAAAAAAGGAAAAATCTTAGACTTAGGCTGTGGAAATTGCAGGAATTTATTGCCTTTCAAAAAGTTACAATGCTATGGAATTGATTTCTCAAAAGAAATGCTAAAAGAAGCAAAAAAGTATTCACAAAGGCGCAGGTTTAAAGTAATCTTGAAACAAGCAGAGATTACAAACATCCCATTTAAAGAGAATACTTTTGATTACATTTTAGCAATAGCAGTCTTACACCATTTAAAAGAACCAGAAGAAGCGATAAAAGAGATTCATAGGACATTAAAAGTAAATGGAGAAGCATACATCACAGTTTGGAATAAGTTGCAACTAAAGTTCATATTAAAAAAGCAAGAAGTGTATATCCCATGGAAAAAGAAAGATGAAACTCTCCAAAGATATTATAATCTCGTGAATTATTTAAAATTGAAAAAAATTATTAAAAAGTATAACTTTAAAATTCTGGCATCAAAATTTCTAGGAAAAAACATTATTTTCTTAATAAAAAAAGTTAATTAAAAGACACAGAAGAGACCGGCACAATTGAAGAAACTAAGAGAGTAAATACTACAGTAACAATAACTGCCAAAATAAAGTAAAGTATAGAAGATGAGAACAAGTTACTGCTCATACTGTACTGTTCTTGTAAAGAATCCAAGCCATGCTCAATTCGGGTAGATAGTAAGGTCAAAATGATAACAATTTCAACTAAGTACAATCCAATAATCAATTGCATATAATAACTGGGAATAATATTAGATATGCTAAAAATGCCTGCAAGAGCATCCAGATTTGCAGGTATAGCAGAGTCTATCTCTCCAGAGTTAGATCCACCTAAAAGAACAATGAGTTGCACAATAATAGTAACAATCATAGTACTAATACCAACAACAATACCAGAAATGATAGGGCTTAAAAAACTAATTTGGCTTTTCATGCTTGAAAGAGTATCACTCAGTAAATCTTTCAATCTTTCATTTACTTGGTGAATCCGGTTAACATAGGTAGAAATACTTATCAAAGATTTAGCAACAATTGCAGTTCCTTTTCTGCTGCTCTCCAATAAAACTTTCATGCTTGTTTCAATCAGGTTACTAGGAAACTTTCTAATGGCTCCATTACTTCCGAATAAAGCGCTTTTGACACTCATTCCTAATCTCTGGATGTTGTAGTTCACAGTTCTAAAAAAATCTCCAGTAGGTGTCCCTTCCATATTCTGAGCAACATCATTAAAAGCTACTTCAACAGGCACCCCATCACCCACTCTATTTCCTAATTGAAATAAACCACCAGAAAACTCTTTTTCCAAATCCTTGATATTATTTCTAAGAGTAATAAGATTTTTACTTCTTAATCTATAATAAGTGCCTATTCCCAAAGCTAGTCCTAAAGGAAAAAACAAACCCATTAAAACAGATCCAGGTCCAAAAGGACCAAAGCAATTTTCACCAAAGTTACAAGACTTTCCTTCAGCAGAGGTCATATTCACAACATTAATTCCTAAAAGAGAAAAATCATTCCCACTTAGCATCATGAATAAGGGTATCAACCCTATAAACCCAACAACTAAAAAAACAAAAAAACCAACCCAAAAAGGATGAAGTAATACTTCTCTGTTTCCAATTGGAATAACAACATAAGCATATTTAGACAATCTTGGATTTTTCTTAAGAACATCAGCCTCACTATACCCTGTAGGTCTTTTAGCCAGCACAGTCGTACCAAATAAGTACAAAAACACAGGTAAGAATATATTGTAAAGTAAAAACAAAATAAATGCTTTAATAAATCCGCTTCCCTGCACTAAGCTACCAATTAAAGGCAAAATAACTAAACCTAAAACTGGCAAAACAACCCCGAGCATATTTAGTATAGTAATCGGATTCTGTAACTCATGCGCATAATGCAGCATCCGCTCATACATACCATCTAATATCACTTCTAAAGACTTTTCCAAAATGCTGATCCTTCTATCTTCACTTCCTTCCAATAAACTGCCTTCAATGAGATGAAAAGCCTCAACAAACTCCAAATTATAATCTCTCCATTGAACCAAATAAGCATCAAGGCTTTCTTTGATAGTAGAATACTTTCCAGTCTCAACATCCCAAAAAATCTTTCTCAAGTCCAAGGACAATGGATTTCCAACATGATCAGCTGCAAATTTCAAAGCATGTTCTAAATTCGAGGTATGCCTCATGTACATAACAACATAGAGAATGCATAACACCATCTGGTTTCCAGCCCTTAACCTCCACCTGTTAGCAAGATAATTGGGAATACCAGTTAAAGGCTTCAAGAGTAGAGCTCCTACTAAAAAGAAAGTTAAAAATACAGTCAAAATAGTAAAACTAAATTCCTTAGTAATAACCCAAATAAGACTGCTTAAAATTAAACCTATAAAAATAGTAAACAAGGAAATAAAGCTTGCAAAGCTGGCAGCTCCTTCAGGAGTAATATCTAAATGAATTGTATCAATACTTTTTTTTAAAGAATCATAGTCTTTGTCTTTTACTCTAATTCTTAAAACATCTTCAAGATTATTACAAGCATTTTCATACAAATTCCTACCACTACTCAAAGAATCTTTTCTAAATATTTGATACTCTCTTGAAAAAGCGCTTGGACTATAGCCCTCTGCATCCTCCATAGAAATATTGTTCTTTAATTTCTTTTGATACTTCCTTATGATATCTTCTTCTCTCATGTCTTAAAGTTCTTAACCTCTTTTTTAAACCAATTTCCCCATTCAAAGAAAATTTTCTTACTCTCTAAAGCCCCTGTTTCTTCTTTTGCATCATCCATAAATTGATGAAATGCATCATTGCTTTTAACAACAAAATCAGCTTCTAACAATTGGTAATTTCCAGTTTTATTAGCTGTTTCAACTAAAGCCCTCTTAATATTAGATCTTAATTGGATATTATCAAGAACAGCATCCCAATTACCTGTAAATTCTTTAACCTGAGAAGCAATAGACTTCAAAATATCACTATCCCCTTGAAGCAAAGCATCTGTCGGTTTTAAAAGATCATCTTTAATATCATATTTCATTAAGTCTACAAATCCATTTTCTCTCAAAGGATCATCTTCCCAATGTTTTCTGACTTCAGTAATCTGCAAAACTCTCCTTTGTTTATGCAATCCTCCACTTGTCTTAACTGGATTGCTAATCACAATAATATCAGTCGCTTTAAAACTTGTTTTAGGAACTTCTAAATCATTAACAACTCTGTCATAAACAGCATATGGACTTGCCCCATGGATCGTCCCTGCAACAAGATTAGCCAGTGCTCCAACCCTCATTGCTTCATAAAGGGCTTTGGATTCAGTTGACCTAATCTCCCCAACAATCAGGCTACTATCTCCAAATCTCAAACTTGTTCTTATCCCCTCATCTGCCCCAACTTCACTTCCGCCCTTAGTCAAGGCACTTCTTACTTTCATTGATTGAATATTGTACCCTATCTTTCTTAGATAATCAACCGGAATCTCCTGTGTATCTTCCACAGTAATTATTCTGTGTTTTCTCATCAGTTCAACTAAAGTACTTCCTAACAAAGAAGTCTTTCCAGATCCCCTTGTTCCAGCAAATAACATTGACCTCCCCCCATCAACTAAAAAACTTAACAAACCAGCCGCATAAGGTCCCATCATCCTATTAGAGATAAACAAAGGATAAGTCCAGGGGTTATCTCTATGTCTTCTAAAAGCAAAAGCTAATCCAGTAGGATTCAATGGCTTCCCCATTGCAGCAACTCTTGCTCTGGCATAAGGCAAAATTAACTCTGTATCTAAAACAGGATTAGCTTCATCTAAAGGTCTCCCGCTAATAATCCTAAATTTAGTTGCCCAGCTCTCCCCATCCTCTCTAGCAGGAATAATATTTGTAGTACATTCATCATAAGTTCCATGAACAACAAAAAGAGGGGTTTCCCCAATAGGCCCATTCACATTAATATCCTGGATATTTTTATCTTTGAGTAAAAGCTCAACAAACCCAAAACCCACAGTATATCTTACAAGAATATGGGCAAGCTCATCTATCTCAGCATAACTCAAATCATATCCTCTATGTTCAGCCAATTCACCAAGCATGTCTTTACCAATATCAAAGAAGGTTCTTCTCATCTTTTCAGGATCAGTAAATTCTTCCTTCTTGGGCTTATACTCAAGCATAGAATTCCTAGCTAAGTCAAGCAATACATATTTTTCCTCAGAAATCTTAAATTCAGGTGGGCTTAAATGATAATAATACTTAATGTCATTTGGAATTCTATAGATAGTTACATCTGTTCCCATATCTAAGCTATAGGCATCAATTTCTTCTGCATGCAAAGGAATTTCAGCCATTAGCCTTGTAAAAACAAAATCAGGCCCAATTTCAGGTTTAAAAACAGTTCTATAGATTCCTCTGCTTCCAACAATATGCCCGGCAAGAGAGTTTTTAACAGTAGAAATCAATATAGTCCCTTCCAAAAGTTTGATGAGATAATTCAGCGTTTCAATATAAGCAGATCTTGCATGTACATCTTCTAAAGATTCTGTTTTCCTTATTTTGATACGCTCTTCCCTTGCCACTCTTTTGATCTCAACATATGCCCCTATGGGATCACTTTTTAATAAATCATAAACAAGAGAGTTTAAGGTTTCCCTCCATTCTTGAGCATAAAACTGAAAAGTCGCAGTTTGTTCAAAAAAACTCAAAGACAAAATCTTCTTCTGCTTTGTTAGGTAACTATAAACTCCCGCAATCTCACTTAAGATATTGGTCTGCTCATAACTATAAACATAATTTCTTCTTTGAGTAAATAAGATCGTATTAACACCTGGAGATTCAACAAGTATATCAATAACTCTTGCCATAGTAAATTCACTATCCTCAACACTAGGAAGAGAAGGGTATCCATCATAATTTATCTTAAGAATTGTATTTGCACCTTCTTTTTCAATAACATAATCCCCAGGCTTAACCTTCTTGTCAAACAGCATAATTACCTTAAACTTAAGCTATATAAAAACATTATGAAAAGCAAAATGTTTTTAAGTTCGGATAATTTATCAATAAGAATGCAAGAGCAGTTTCAAATCGACCCAACAGAAAGAGTAAGGCTTCTTGAAGCAAGATATGACAACTTAAGGGATAGGGTGCTAATAGTCAACCAAAATATGATTGCAGAATACAAAAAACTTCACCAAGAAATAAAAGAAGTGAACCAAGATGTGAGAGAATTAAAAGCAGATATATTTGAAATAAAAAACTCAGTAACAAAAATAGCAGAAGAGCTGAAATTTTTTGCAAAAAAAGAACAATTAAAGGTTTTAGAAAAGTATATTGAGTTTTGGAGTCCATTAAAGTTTGTAACTGACTCACAATTGCAAAAAGCATTAGAAAAGAGGGGTGATAAAGATACCAGAACAAAAAAAAGATCCTTACAGTCAAGCAAATGATCCAGAATCAAGTGAGGAAAAGCCAGCAAAGCAGCAAAATGTTTTAGACAGCTTAGATCAGTTTACGACAAGTGCTCCTCAAAAGGCAAAAGAACAAGATACTGAACAAGAATTAATGGAAGAAGCTCCTTCTCCCTGGGAAGAAAAATCTGAATTTCCAGTAGTAGAACAACATTATAATCCACAACAATATTACCAGCAACCTTCTTCAACAGAAGAAATTCAGGAGATTGCTGAGTCTATAATAGAGGAAAGATGGCAAGAGTTTATGTCAAGAGCAGGGGATTTTGAACTCTGGAAAGACCGCACAGACAGGGAAATGGTTTCTATAAAGCAAGAGCTTATCAGAACTCAAGACCGATTTAATAATCTTCAAAAAGCTGTTCTAGGCAAAGTTTCTGAATATAATGAGAACATATTAAATATTGGTACTGAAATGAAAGCACTGGAAAAAGTATTTGAAAAGATATTAGACCCATTAGTCACAAATATCAAAGAGTTGGAAAGAATAACTAATAAACTAAAGAAATAGTTTATTTTATCGGCACAACATTTTCTGAAATTAATCTAATAGCAAAAGCAGCAACAATCAGCAAAAATAGAGCCCCTAGAACTCTTGGATGCACAATTGCCTGCAACCCCTCGGATGTAGCAGAACCACCTTCAGTATCTGCTACTATCTCTTGACCTTGATCATCAAATTGTAGATCAGAACCAAACACTTGCCCTATAGAAACAAATAAGATAATTATGCTGATTATTATGATAGACCAAACTATCCTAGGATCAGTCATAACCTGCTCTCCTATAGTCTTGGTAGAAACTCCAAAGAACACAAAAAAGCTAACAATGAATAATCCTACTACAAGCATAATGATAAACCAGGGGGTTATAAAGTTAACAAATCTGACAGCATTTCCTGCAAACATGAAAACCATAGCTATAGAGAAAGCGATTGCAGCATGAATTCCTTTATTGTCCCCGACTAACTTAAATTTATCCATGACTGCATAAACGAGAGTAAAGATAAATATAAAGGAGAAAATAGGTGCAATAAGTTTCAACAAGCTTATATCTAAAACAGTTGCCATGATTTAATCCTTTTTTCCAAACATTTCATTAATAGCCTTCTGAAAGCTAGAGAATGTTGTCTTATCTTTTTTACCACTGTTAATAACCGCAAATATAACTATAAAAACGATTAATAGCACAATGATTGTCGCTGCATTATCCTGCACCCAGTAAGGAACTTGAAAATCCAAGCTTGGCCCTAATGCCCAATAAGTTGCAACTAAAGAAGCAATAGCTGCCAACAAGAGTAAAACCCCCCCTAGACCTTTCTCCACATTAGCCCCAAATAACCCAAATAATATCAAAATCATTAAGGATACAATAATAAAAAAAGATATTTTAGGCAAAAAATTATTCAAACTTTGAATTATCTCAAATTGATTAACAATTACAAGCCCCAAAATAAGAGCTACAATGGCATTAATATTTCTCTTAGATTCTCCATCGCTAGTCTTCCCAAAGATATAAGTCTTCTCTAGAATCGCAAAAACAATAGTAAAAATTAACAAAAAAGGCAATAAAAAATCATAAAGCCCTATATCTTGCAATTGAGCAAGAACATCCTGTATTTGTGAAACCATGATCAATCAGCTCCTTTTTTATTTTCATTTTTAGAACCTGGAGAACTTGTAACATAAGCAATTGCTCCTACAATAACAAGAAGGATTATAATTGACGAAAACACAGCACCGCTCCATTGAGTCAAAACAAAATCCCCAACAAAGTCTAACCAGCTTTTTCCAGAATCTGCAGGAATCGCATCTAAAAATACTAAAACAACTCCAAAAAACATAACAAGCAAGATGAAAGTATTTGCCTTTTTATGCTCCTTCGAAAAATTAAGTTCTCCTGTTCCAACAAATATACCAATAAGTAAAAGGAACATCAATGAAACAACAAGTAAGAGTATAATATTAGGCAGGGCTTTGTTAATAATACCTACAATTCTCGTGCTTGCAATAACAAGCATAGCAATAACAAAAGCCATAGAAGCATTCAAATTTTTATTAGGAATATCCTTACCACCGTGACTCTCTTTCCCCAGAATCATAGTTTTCTCTAATACTGCAAAAACAAGAGAAAAAACCAGAAGGAATGGCAAAACTACATCAAATAGACCAAAATCTTGAAAAAATTGAAGAGCATTCTGCAAAGACGAAGCCATAAAAATCTTTTGATTTCAGAACTATATAAATTTTACTCTTCTTCGCTCTGTTCTTGTTGAGGAATAGCATCTCTACTGATTAAGACAACATCCCCAAAAGACTTAATCATTTGATGTGGTACAATGACTCCTTTAGCCCCACCTAAGACCTTGTTTAGATGAGATCCTTTAGTTGCTCTTACCTTCCATCCAAAAACTTTGTTAGAAGATAAAATACTTTCTTCAATATCTCCAAAGTAGTTTCCATCATCTGTGAAAACCTTCATATCATAAACTTCAGTGACTCTTTTTGTTCGTAACATAGTATCCCTACACTCACTTTATATATTTAAAGATTTCTCTTATGATATGCTATCTTACAGAAATATATATCTGCTTGGAACGTCCCATATAGCCCAGGAATCAATAGATCAAGTAAAAGAGTTTATAGAAGCAAAAAAGCCAGAAATTATAGCCGTAGAGTTAGACCAAAAAAGAGTATATGCGCTTTTTCATAAAAGGAAGCTAAGTATAAAAGATATAAAGGTTTTAGGTGTAAAAGGCTTTCTCATGAATGTTATAGGCGCTTATATTGAAAAAAAATTAGGGAAACTGGTAGGTGTGACTCCTGGAAGTGAAATGAAAACAGCCATAAAATTAGCTAAAAAACAAGAACTAACAATCGCACTAATAGATCAAGATATTGGTATTACCTTAAAAAGACTGTCAAAAAGCATAACATGGAAAGAAAAATTAAGGTTTATTAAAGAAATAATAAAAGGTCTAATAACAAGAAAACCTCAAATAGAGCCATTTGACTTAAGAAAAACTCCACCTAAAGAGGTGATAGAGAAAATGATTCAGATGGTAAAGCTATCCTATCCTAATGTCTACAAAGTTTTAGTAGAAGAAAGAAATCACATCATGGCAAAAAACTTATATAGCCTAATGACTAATAATCCTGATAAAAAAATTTTCGCAATAGTTGGCGCAGGACATGAAGAAGGAATCATTAAAATTCTCAAAGGAAATAACAGATAGCCTAGTTATAATAATTATTTTAACATTAATCTTTGCTTATAATGACAGAAAAGACGTTACAACATTAACTACTTGGGCTGCAAATCTGTTTAGAACTCTCATCATTACAGCAATATCGGTACAAATGCTCATTTTAGGATACAAACTGGCAGCAAAGTACTATGGAGTTTCATTGAGATTTAACCTATGGAGAATACAAGAGTCAGAAAAAAAAATTTCATTAAAGGCATTTCATATCCCTCTACCCACTTATTTAGGGCAAATGATCTCAGTAATAGTAACACTAATTTCCTCAGGTTTACAGTATTTCACAGCTATCTCAAATTTCTCATTAGATGCAAACAGAATTGACAGGAAATACAAATATGTAAGAGATCACGAAGCCTCAAGAATAGCAATAGTAGGAATGCTAACCAGTTTCATAACTCTAATTTTCTTCATGTTACTAAACTCAGAAACAGGAGTATTAGTAAATACATGGATAATTATTGGAAATCTAATTCCTTTTTCAACTCTCCCAGGAAACTACATTGCAATGCATTCTAGAACAACATACATATTTACGGCAGTAATAGCAGTTATATCCTTAATTTTAATAGGTTTCTTATCAGTAAAAGCAGCATTAATTCTTGCTTTAATCGCCGGAGTAATACTCGCACTTGTTTACTTTAGGTATATAGAATACGGAAAAAAGATGTTCTCAGATCGCTTTTAAAAAAAAGAGAGAACTCCTTTTTGTAGTAGCCATAATGCAAAAAATAAGTTAAAAATAGTATAAAAATTAAATAGGATTAAGAGCATGAAAACAACAGCAATCAAATCTATCCAACTAGACCAATTAGTTAAAAAAATTAGGCTCTTTAATAAAAGCAGAGCAGTAATAAAAATAAAAGCTCCGATAAATACAATATCAAGCCCAGCAAGTACAAGAAAAGAAGCTGCTAAAATATCCACAAGTCCTAAAATCTTAGTTATCATAATATAACACAATTTAAATATGCTTTTAAATCTTTACGCCCATGTTTGAAATTAAAGACTATACTCCAAGAGAATACCAAGAAAATATAGTAAAAACAGCACTAAGCCATAACACATTAATAATTCTCCCTACAGGTTTAGGAAAAACAAAAACAGCTATATTGCTTGCGATAAAAAGGTTAAATGATTATGAGAATACACAAGTGCTGTTTCTTACGCCAACAAAACCTTTAGCTGCCCAAATTAAAAAGGAATTTCAAGAAAACACAAATATAGAAGAAGATTATATTCAAATGTTAACAGGAGTAATCTCTCCTAAAAACAGAGTTGAAATTTTTAAAAAAAGCAAGATAATAATTGCAACACCGCAAACAATACAAAAAGACTTAGAAAGTAAAAGAATAAGTCTAGAAGATGTTTCTCTCTTAGTAATTGATGAAGCTCATAGGTCAAAAGAAAATTACGCAAACACAAGGGTAGCATTTTTTTACAACCAACAAGCAAATCACCAAAGAATAATCGCTCTAACAGCCTCACCGGGGGGTACAAGGGATAAAATAAATGAGGTCTGTAAAAATTTATTTATAGAAAAAGTAGAGATCAGAGAAGAACAACATAGAGAAGTAGCTCAATACATAAAGAAAAAAGAAATAACCGGGATAGAAGTGGAATTGCCGAAAGAAATGAAAGAAATCCATAAAGTAATAAAAAACGTTTACAAATCAAGGTTAAAAGATCTTGAAAAATTAGGATTTCATAAACCCATTGCCGTAATAAACAAGACAGATATTTTAAAATTGCAATCCCAGTTTAGAAGGGAAATAGAAAATAAAAGTCAAATAGCATTTTACGGAATTTCACTGACATCTTGTTTGCTCAAAATAGACTATCTTTTAGAGCTCTTAGAAACACAAGGACTAGAAGCAATTCAAAAATATTGGGGAAAGCTAAAAAGTGAGAATTCAAAAGCCGCAAAAGCATTGGTTAACAACAAAGAAATAAGAAATGCCATTGAAAAGAATGAAGAACTAATAAAAAAAGGCATAAAGCATCCAAAGCTAGTAGCTTTAATTGATGCACTTAAAAAAGAGCCGGAAAAAACAAAGACAATTGTATTTGCAAATTATCGTGATACAATAGATGAAATAATAAGATTTCTAAGCCAAGAACCGAAAATAAAAACATTAAAATTAATAGGACAAAAATCTGGCCTATCGCAGAAAGAACAAATCAATACAATAAAAACCTTTGAAGAAGGTGATTATAACACACTTATTTGCACTTCTATTGGGGAAGAAGGACTTGATATTTCTGGAGCAAATTTAGCAATATTTTATGATTGTGTACCCTCTGAAATACGTGCAATTCAAAGAGCAGGTAGAGTAGGCAGATTATCTTCTGGAAGAATAATTCAGCTAATGACAAAAGACACAAGAGAGCAAGGATATTACTGGTCAGCAAAAAGAAAAGAAAAATCAATGAAATTCATTTTAAAACAAATGCAAACAAGTAATAGCTTAAAAAGTTATCAATAAATATGGAGATAATAGCAGATTATAGGGAGAAAAAGATAATATTAGAACTCTCTAAAAAGCACATTAAAGTAAACACAAAAAGCCTCATTTCAGCAGATTTCATTATTCAATCGAAAACAATAGAAGACAAAGAAGTTCTAGTCGGTATTGAAAGAAAAACAATCATCGATTTCCTAAATTCAATTATAGACAAAAGAATAATCACACAATTAATTGCCTTAAAAGAAAATTTTGATATCTCAATATTAATAATAGAAGGGGAAGAAAACATATATCAGGTAAGAAATTTCCATCCAAACTCAATAAGAGGCATGTTATCTGCAATCGCAATAGATCTTCAAATTCCAGTATTATACACAAAAAATGAAAAAGACACAACATCTTATTTAGAGACAATAGCTAAAAGATTAGAAAGTAAAAGAAAAAATATCAGCTTATTAAAATCAAGAAAGCCAATAACGCAAAAAGAATTACAGGAATATATAGTAGAATCATTCCCTGGTGTAGGTCCAACTTTAGCAAAATCCTTGCTTAAAAAATTCAGATCTATAAAAAGCATAGTAAACACAAATGAAAAAGAGCTACAAGAAGTTGAAAAAATAGGGAAAAAGAAAGCTAAATCCATCAAGGAGATTTTGGAAAAGGAATATTCTCAAAATCAGTAAAACAACCATCCAAGTTTACTAAATAAAAATGTCTTTTTTCTTCATCCAAAGAAAGTCTCTTATCCCTAAGTATAGTAAACGTATAAATTATTCGTAAATATTATAAAGGGAGATATTTATATCCTCAAGTGGGGTGATATAACATGGTTCCTAAAGGGAATAGTTTTTTACCAAGTCTGGAATTAATCCAGATAGTA
>Ga0209541_10006028_pt1 | contig 20863 bp, 22 predicted proteins | sample RifCSPlowO2_01_FD_184027 | JGI IMG/M metagenome (GOLD analysis project Ga0209541, IMG submission 184027) | Groundwater microbial communities from Rifle, Colorado - Rifle CSP2_plank lowO2_0.1 (SPAdes) (version 2) | ecosystem: Environmental > Aquatic > Deep subsurface > Groundwater | place... | reverse complement strand
GGCTCTATCTTGAGAAATAAAAGTTATGCAACCCAACAAGTAGAACTAATAAGCAAACTAATAACATACAATTTAGACAGAAGTCTAAATTACTTATTGCTTATTTTTATAGGGTTGCACCAGAGCCCATTTTGGTTAAATTTATAAAAAAATAAAAATAAAAGAAAGATTTATTCTACCTTTGCTTTAACTTGAACTGTAGCATTATGTTGTAGACCGCTAGGATCTGTGTAGGATAAAGTAAATTCCTTTGCAAATCTTGCTCCAGCAGCACCGTTAGTGCAGCTAGTAAGTGTTAGCTTTGTTGCTCCAACTACTGTTCCATCAAGCCAATTGTCATCACCATTTGCGTTAGCATCTGAAACGCAACCTGTAGCATAAATACCTACATTGGTAAAGTCTTTTCCTTGACCATTTCTAAGTATTAAATCAACAGAATTTGTAGTAACTTTCATATCTTCACAGCTAAATCCTGGTGATACTGTACAGCTTTTTGGCAAGAACTTCTGCGGACTTAATACTCCGAAGTATGCTAAAGCGCTTATAGCAATTAAAACAACTAGTATAGCCCAGCCATAAGTCATCAGGAATTCCATGGCTGCCTGTCCTTTCGTTTTCATCTTTTATTTCACCTCTCTTTTCTAAATATTAATATCTTAATTCTCCTACTACTTTATATATAAATGTTACTTTACCATTCTCAAGTCAAAACAAAGTTTTAATATTGTTGTCAGACAAAAATTTTTTATGAGAGGCCAAGTTTCTACAGAATATTTAATAATCATCGGAGCCATACTTGTTGTTCTCATTCCTCTTTTTTATTATGCAGTGCAGGAAACAAACAAGAATATAAGAATAAATCAAGCAGGAGATGTGGTTAATACTTTAGCACAGAAAACTGAAACAGTATACTCATTAGGTGAGGGTACAAGGGATTATGTTTGGGTGACTATTCCTTCAGGTGTTTATTCTACATTGGTTTTTAATAAGACATTGCAGATTTCATTTTCAAATCTTGGAGACATAACAGCCTTTACTAGAATAAATGTAAGCGGCAGTATTCCCAAGGACCAAGGGACTTATAGGGTTATAGTTGAGGCTTTGGAAGGAACTGTGTTTATTGGTGCTGTTAATGATACCAATCCTCCAAATGTTATAGGCGTCAGCCCTTCTGGAAAAATAACAGTTTCTTCAACAACTTTGGGTGCTACTACAGACGAGGCTGCAAGGTGCAAATACGATACTTCTGATGAGGATTATGCATCTATGTCTAGTATTTTTGAAGGTGGAGGAATAAGCCATGTTAAGAGCCTGCAGAACTTGACTGATGGTTCTTATCTATACTATGCAAGATGTATTGATTATTTTAATAATGTGATGAGTTCTTCTGCTGTCATTAATTTTAGTGTTGAAGTGGATTCTTCAATTCCTGTCGTTAGTAATGTTGGAGCAACTAAAAAAAATGTTGTTGCAGGCTCCAGTGTTTGCGTTAACGCGAGCGTAAGTGATGACAGTATTGATCAGGTTTGGGCTATGATGACTACTCCTTTCAATTCTCCATTGCCTAAGGTTGTCAACTATACTCTAAGTGACAGCTCTTCATGTTCTGGAAGTAATGGAGATGGGAGATATGGCAATAATATTGTTATGCAGGCTCCAGGTGTATGGATTCTTAATACAGCTTATGCTAATGATACTGCAGGCAATTTAGGTTTTCAAATTCCTTTTCCTAATATTGAAATTAATGTTACAGCCAATACAAGTGTTGGTCCAGGTCAAGGCCTTACTTATGTTTTTCCTGATGCTGCTTTCTACTTCAAGACTCCTTCAGGAGGTGATTTCAACACAAGTGACTCTGCAATGAATACTTTGTCAAATGTTTTGATAGATGTAACAGATGATGATAAGAACACTCCTGCAAGCGCAAAAAGGTTTTATTATACAGATGTTGGAAATGTATTTGAAGGATTTATTATGCAATTAAATAAGTCTAAGTATGATTACAGTTATATTTCTATAAGAATAAAGGCAGTAGATTCTGATGTTATCCCATATAACCTAAGTGTGTATGCATACAAGGATGACAATAATATTTTATCTGCCAACTCGACAAATTTTTTAATTACAGATATTAGCAACCCTGGATTCAATAGGGGGTATAATGAATATATTGTTACAGATACTGTGAATGCTGGAGCTAGCAGTTATATCAGGTTAAGAATTGTTCCAAAGACAGATATGAAAAAGAAGCAGGCTCATCTTAGTGAATTAGATTTTGGAGTTGCTTAAATGAAAAGAGGACAGGCAGCTATAGAGATTCTTGTGTCTGTTGGTGTTGTTTTTCTAGTGTTTCTAAGTTTTCTGCTGTTTTTTGGTGAGAAGAATTCTGAATTAGTAAAAAAAATGAAAGGCATGGACGAGAGAAATGAGTGCTTCAGGATGTCCAGCATGCTTACAGAAATTTCTAGTGTCGGTGATGGCGCAATAATTATTTCAAGGACAAATCATAATATATCAGTAAGCGAAGGTTTCATTCTTGTAAATGGTAACATAGGATGTATTCTTCCTGGGGATATTGGAGAATTTAATGTTACTGGAGATTTTAGAATATTAAATAATAATAGTGTGTTAAGTGTTGAAAATGGCTAAAGGACAGATTGCAGTTTTGGATTTGGTAGTTTCTGTTGTGGTTTTTCTTATAGTTATGACTGGATTCTTTATCGCATGGAATAGCTATAATAATAGGCTTGATGATTCCTTGTTGTCTAATGAGATGAGCTTGCATGCATTTCAGATAATGCAGCAGCTGATCACAACTCCAGGAGTTCCAGGAAATTGGGAGAACAATGTGAGCAGTTTAAAATTCATAGGCCTTGCTTACTCTGATAGAATAATTGATGAGGCAAAGTTAGATTCTTTGAATACTATTAATTATAATGATTTGAAAAACAAGATGAATATTAAGAGGTTTGAAGTTTTTATCCTTGTAAAGCAGGGTAATCAGGCAGTATATGAGATAGGTAATACAACAAAGGGTAAGACTATACACATTGAGAGAGGAGTTATGTACAAAAATGAGCCTTCAACAATACAAGTTGCACTGTCCAAAAAGTAAAAGAGGAATTATTTTCACTCTTGATGCTGTTATAGCTATGAGCATATTCCTGCTTGTGGTAATCATAACAACATTTTACATGGCTAAAGCTGGAGAAGACAAGCTTGCTAAAATAAATATTTACAATGCAGGCAGCGATGCTTTAAGTGTTATTGATAATAAAAATTTATTGAAAGAATTGGACGAGGAAGAAATAGAATCTGAATTAAAAAATATTTTACTTGCTAAGTATTCTATGAGGCTTCAGATAAGAACAAATAATGATTTGTCATTGGATATTGGAAAGCAGCCTCCTGTCGGCAGGTTTATTGGTTCTGGTGAAAGGTTTTTTGTTACTAAGGATAACAATTTTGGAATTGCGAGGTTTTCAATATGGGAAAAGGAGTAATGTTCAGCATAACAATGGTTTTGGTGTCTTCTCTTTTGCTTGTTATTAGTGCTATCATGCTGAATAATTCAAATGCTGCAGAGCTAAGATCTATGGAGTTTGGCATTGCCTCTAGTATTAATGATATATCAGGTTCAATAGAAAAAAGTATAAGCGATATATTTTCAGATTCAGGATTATCTGTTTCAGGTTCAGGTAATGCAGTTAACATTTCTGAGTCATTGCCTAGCAGTAATTTATCTTCTGTTAATGAAAGCCTTAATGACTTCAAGTCTTTTGTTGAGAGTGAAAGCGGTAATGTTGCTATTAATATAGATAGTTTGGACATTATTGTTCTTCCAAGCAGCATTAGGTATGTTCAAAACAGTAGTTTGACAAGATTGATTAAGAATTTTAATGAGAGCAAAGATGCAGTATTTACATTCAATATGAACAATAATTCTGTTGGCAGCATAAACTGGCTTTCTTTCTCTTCTGGAAGTAATAGCCTGACAATAGTCTATAAGAATTCATCAACTATTGTTGTAAGCTCCAAGCTTGTTGATTTTAATAAAGATTTAAGCATTGATCTTAAGAGCGGTTCAAGGGAAGATTTTGCTATAGAAAAAGACTCTGATGATTTGGTTATTAAGTACAAGAATAATGCAGGCGCTGTAAATCTTGGAGCATCAATAACATTGAATAATAACATTTTGGCTAATGCAGCAATGGGAAGCTATGTTATTATAGACCACAGTGCAGTAGGAGTTTCTAAGATATTCTATCCAAGAATTGTGTAACCATTAATTGATTGTTACAAATGTTTATAATTTTCCAGTTTAAAAAATGTTTATGGTGAAAAAGGAGGTATGGTTTGAGCTAGTTTTTTGGCTGGGATTTTTGTTCATAACCTTTTCCATAATCATTAGATTATTAATGCCTTCTCTTATTGGCATAGCTTTTATTTTAGTTTACTTCGTGACTAAATTATACATAAAAAAGGCTAAGATAAAAGATATTTACCTGTTCTTTTATTCAATAAGCGCATTTTTTGCTGTTGCATCATTAATGAACAGAAAATTTTTTGCATTCGTATTGGCTTTAGTTGGAATGTTCCTATCTGTATTTTTTAGTTATGGAAAGCTACAAATAAAGAAAAAGGACATTCACAAGCACAAGAAGAATGATATTGATATGGCTGTTAAGAACGTTGAATATCCTAAGTTAAACAAGAAATTTATTCCTTTGTTGATCTGGTCTTTCTCAGGTATATTGATAGTTTTGTTCTATTTTGTTAAAAAAAATATTTTCTTGTTGTATCTTGGTATTCTTGTTTTATTGCTTGCTCTTATTATAGCGCTTGTAACACTTAAAGTTAAAATTCCTTATCATCATGAAGCTCCAAAAAAGAAAAGCAGGATAGAGCTGGAAAATTCCAGGATTGCTGCCATGAAGGCTGTTGCAAGAATCAAAGAGAATGCTTATGAGACTGATATAGATAAATTATACAGGATTATAAAGAAGTTTAATGCTATTAAAATTAGCGAGATAGTTGCTGTTTTTAAGATAAGTAAAGAGAAAGCAGAAGAGTGGGGCAAAATACTTGAGGAGCATGACTTGCTTAAAGTTCATTACCCTACTATAGGAGAGCCTGAGTTAAGATGGAAGTCTTAGAAAATTACACAATTAGGTCGTATGGATTTAGCATAAATGTTTCTATAGCAGGCGTTAAAGGCAGGGCTTTGAATTATAGGCTGAACATTCCTGAGTTTAGTGAAGTTACTTTGGCTTTTCTTGATAGCATTAAGACAAAGGCTGTTACGCAGATAAGCCTGACAGCATCTGAAATATTGAGCAATGAGTCTATTGGAGGCATAAAGGAAAGATTCCATGATGAGGTTTCTCAGCTTTTGATGAATGATCTTCCGAATATTGATGAGTCAACTAAAAATGTTCTTATTGGAAGGTTGATGAATGACATTGTTGGTCTTGGCGATATAGAATTTCTGCTGCTTGATGACGGTCTTGAGGAAATAGTAATTAATTCTTCAAGCGAACCTATAAGGGTTTACCATAAAAGATATGGGTGGCTTACAACTAATGTTTCTATAGAGAAAGAATCACAGATAAATAACTATGCAGAAATAATAGCAAGAAGAGTTGGCAGGCAGATAACATCTCTAGAGCCTTTGCTTGATGCCCACCTATCTACAGGAGACAGAGCCAATGCTGTTCTTTATCCTATTTCAAATAAGGGAAATACTATTACTATAAGAAAATTTGCCAGAGATCCTTGGACTGTCACAGATCTTATTAAGAATAAGACATGTACTTCAAATATTTTTGCTCTTATTTGGCTTGCAATTCAGTATGAGATGAGCATTATTATCAGTGGGGGAACAGCTTCTGGAAAAACTTCATTCCTAAATGTTGTGAGTATATTCATGCCTCCATTTCATAGGGTTCTTACTATTGAGGACACTAGAGAGCTTCAGCTCAGCAGTACTTTGTACTGGTGTCCTTTGATTACTAGGCTTCCAAATCCTGAAGGAAAAGGTGAAGTGAGCATGCTTGACCTTCTTGTTAACTCATTGAGGATGAGGCCTGACAGGATTGTTCTTGGTGAAATAAGAAAGCAAAGAGAGGCAGAAGTCTTGTTTGAAGCTATGCATACAGGCCACAGCGTCTATGCAACTCTTCATGCAAATAGCATTGGCGAGACAATCAGCAGGCTGACTAATCCTCCGATCAATGTTCCCACAAATTTGTTGAATGCTGTAGACATGAATATAGTTATGTTTAGGGACAGGAGAACAGGAATTAGGAGGGTTTTTCAGATTGGGGAATTTTTAGTAGAAGACAAAGAAAGCGAGTCTGCTGTAAGAACTAATATCCTATACAGGTGGAAGCCTTCTTCAGATGAAATTGTCTCGCACAATCCAAGCCAGAAGCTCTTTGAGGAATTAAGCAGGAATACAGGAATGAGCCAGCAGGAAATTAATAAAGATGTTGGTGAAAAGAAAAAAATCCTTGATTTCTTAGTTAAAAATAATGTGAGGAGTATAGAAAATATTGGCAAAATTATGAGCATGTTTTATAATGATAAGGAAAAGTTGATGGCTGGTGTGAAGAAAAATAGTTTGGAAGGGTTGATATGAAAATACCATTCTCTGTTCTGCCAGGCAATATTTTGAAGGCTTTTTCTCATCCATTTTTTTTGCTTGCCGACAGCCTTAAGAATCTTTTTCCTTTTCTTAATATAGATCTAAAGCAGGGAGGTTCTGAATTAAATTCCAGGGAGTACATCTCTGTATGTTTAGTCTCTGATGTTTTGAGTTTTATAATATTGTTCTTGCTGTCCACTTTTGTATTCTATAATCTTGAGGTTGAGAGATTTTTGTTGGGCGGTTTTGTGATAAGTCTTGTTTTGGCAGTTTTTATATTTGTTGACCAGATGTTTTATCCTAAGCTTCTGGCCTCTAGAAGAGTTAGGGAGTTGGAGAAAAATCTCCTCTTGGCTCTTAGGAATGTTCAGATAGATCTCAATTCAGGAGTGTCTTTATTTCAGAGTCTTGTAAGCGTCTCAAGACAAAATTACGGTGAAGTGTCAAATGAATTTGGAAGAGTTGTTAAGAATATAAATTCTGGTGTCCCTGCTGTGAATGCTTTGGAGCTTTCAATAAAGAATAATCCATCTCTTCATTATAGAAGAGCCGTCTGGCAGATTGTTAATGGAATTAAAAGTGGTAGTGATACTGGAAAAGTTCTTAACGAGGTTATCAATTCTTTGTCCAAGGAACAGATTATTGAAATAGAAAATTATGGCTCAAGATTAAGCCCTCTTGCAATGTTTTACATGATAATAGCTGTTATAATGCCTTCTTTGGCTATGACAATGCTTATTGTTCTTAGCTCCTTTGTTGCTGCAAATCCTTTTACTGTGAAAGTTATTTTTTTCGGATTGTATATTCTTGTTCTGTTTTTCCAGCTGATGTTTTTGGGAATGATAAAGTCTAGGAGGCCTAACTTGTTAGGTTCTTGAAAAATGTATAGGTTATTTTCTTTGTTGTATCCCAAAGGCTTGAAGAAAAACTTTGGCGAAATGCTTGTTTATGCTAATATAAAGTTCGAGCAGAATACGTTCTTGGGATTTATTTTTGTTTACAACATTCTCATGTCTGCTGTTCTTGGTTTTTTCCTCGGAGCATTTTATGGAAAGCCTTTTTGGATTATTTCTTTATTGACGTTTTTCATAATATACATAGCGCTGTATTTTTGGCTGTTGATCAACGCTGACAAAAAAGCCAAGTTCATTGAGGAGGTTCTTCCAGATGCTCTTCAGCTTATGGCTTCTAATTTAAGGGCAGGCTTCACAACTGACAGGGCTTTATTGCTTGCAGCAAGGCCTGAGTTCGGGCCTTTTCAGGAGGAAATTAATCTTGTTGGCAAGCAGATAACAACAGGAAAGCCTATAACATCTTCTTTAAAAGAAATGTCAAAAAGGATTAGGTCTGATAAGCTTGAAAGAACTGTGAACCTTATAATTTCTGGTTTGCAGTCTGGAGGAAGACTTGCAGATCTGCTTCAGGAGACTTCTAATGATCTAAAGAATCAGGCGCTTGTTGACAAGAAGATTAGAACAAGTGTTAATATGTATGTAATATTCATAATTATAGCTACTGCAGCTGGTGCTCCTATGCTTTTCGGGTTGAGCAGTTTCTTGGTGGAAGTAATGACAGCAACAATAAAGTCTGTAGAAATACCTTCCCAGATTACAGCCTCTATAGATATTCCTTTAAGTTTGAAAGCTATTGCTATTAGTCCCGAATTTGTAAAAAATTATGCAATAATTAGCATTATAACAACAGCGATATTTGGTAGTTTTATTGTTGGTTTAATCTCTAAGGGAAAAGAAAAAGAAGGTATAAGAATGCTTCCTGTTCTAATTATTATATCACTGCTTTTATTTTTCCTTGTCAGGCTTGTTGCAAGGAGCTTGCTGGGCAACTTGTTTGGTGTGTAAAGTTTTATATAATACTTTATTCTGGTAAAAATAATATGGAAATAGAATTGTGTGCAGTCAGCGGTTACGAAGAGGTAACAAAAAACATGACTGCTGTCCGCATAGATAATGAAGTTGTTATTATTGATATGGGGGTTGATGTTTCTGTTCTGGCTCAGCAGGAGTCTGAAGAGGGGAATATTAGAATGCTGTCAACTCAGCAGCTGATTGATATTGGCGCTGTTCCTGATGACAACAAAATAAGTGACTGGAAAAACAAGGTGAAGGCTATTGTTCTTGGTCATTGCCACCTGGATCACATAGCTGCTGTGCAGTTTCTTGCAGCAAAGTATAAGGCTCCGATTATAGGCTCTCCTTACACTATAGAAGTTCTTAAAGAGACATTAAGGGATGATAATGTTCCTCTTCCTAACAGGATGATTAAGATAAAGATGGATACTAAGATGAAGATATCAAATAATATTACTGTTGAGCTCATCAGTGTTACACATTCTACTTTGCAGTGCGCTATTGTTGCTCTGCACACAAGTGAAGGTGTTTTGCTTTACGGAAATGATTTTAAGCTGGATGAAAATCCATTGATAGGTCCTAAAACTAATTATAAGAGGTTGAAGGAAATTGGTGATAGTGGAAAAGTTCTTTCTTTGGTTTTGGAGTCTATGTATGCTCACAAGCCAGGCCATACTCCGAGTGAGATTGAAGCTAAAGAAAAATTATACAATGTTTTGTTTAACGAGGATAATAAGGGAAAGGCAATATTTGTTACTATGTTTTCTTCTCATATTGTAAGAATCAAAACTGCATTGGAGTTCGGAAAGAAGATGAGAAGGAAGGTTGCTATTCTTGGAAGGTCAATGGCAAAGTATATAGAAGCTGCTGAGAGGTGTAGGCTTGTTCATATATCTGGCAAGGCTCATATATGTAAGTATGGAAGCCATAGGAAAAATATGCTGAAGGAAATAGATAATAATAGAAATAAATTTCTTGTTGTGTGCACTGGAGGCCAGGGAGAGCCTGGTTCTATTCTTGATAAGATTGTTAATAAGCAATTGCCTTTTACTTTCAAGGATGGAGATCATGTTGTTTTTTCTTGTAGCGTTATTCCCCAGCCTGTTAATATTGCCAACAGGGAGAGGCTTGAGAAGATTTTATTAGCTAATAAGGTTAAGATTTTTTCTAATATTCATGCAAGCGGTCATGCTTATTCTGAAGACTTGAAGGATTTTGTCAATATGGTAAAGCCTAAGCATGTTATTCCTTCCCAAGGTGAAGAGGTTCAGCTTCTTGCTGCTGCTGAAATTTATAGGAAGATGGGTTATGAGCTTGGAAAGAATATTCACTTGATGAAAAATGGCGAAAGGTTGAAATTATTATAGAGTACATTTATATACAACTATTTGCTTATTTTTATTTATGAAAAGAGGTTTGTTATTAATTTTTTTTATTATTGTTTTGTCTTCTATTGTTTTTGCAGAGGCCAGGACTACAGTTTATAGCGGAACTCTTAAGGACGGAGAAAAAGCTGCTGTTGGAGATAAGGAAGTTGAAGTTTTTGTTCAGGGCTTGAAAGCTCTTATTAAATTTGATGGTATGAGTTTTATAATTGTAAATGATGGCTGCCGGGACCAGGGTAATACTGAAGTTTGTTTGAACGGTGTTGATAATGACTATTCTGCTAGTATTTCTATTTACAGGAAGGTTGCCAATGTTGCTGTTACAAAGACTGTTGTTAATGACGGCCCTATAAGCAAGGAGGATGTTTTCACAGTAAATATTGATATTGAAAACAAGGACGGAGGCTACAATGCAGAAAATCTTGTTCTTGTTGAGAATTTTAGTGATAGTTTTGTTTTTGTTGACAGCACAGAATGCAAAATGGAAAATAATGTCTTGAAATTGCTTATTACTCTTTACAAGAATGATAGGATTAGGTGCAGCTACAGGCTTATTCCTCTTGAAGCTGGTGAGTTTGAGCTTTCCACAAGCATTAAATTTTTTGATGGTGACAAGGATCAGGAAATTAAAAAAGAGACTGATATAAGAGTTAAGGAATACGGACTAAGTGTTATTCCTCCGAAATTCCCTAAAACAACTTTTGACATTGGCGAAAGAATAAGGTTCAAGTTTAATGTGAGCAATGACTTTCCTTATGATGTTGATATAAAGAGTCTAAGAATTAAGCCTAAGTTTTTTAAGATTATAGAACATGATATAAATGACTTGGGCAGCGAGATTGGTTGGGAAGGGAAAATTAAGGGAAACCAAAGCAAAAGCTTTAGTATTGAGGGAGAAATTCAGGGTTTTACTAATTCTTTGGATTTCACAATAGATTATTTTGGCTTCAATAAAGGAGGCACAAGTAGTCCTTATCTAAGGTTTAATGTAACAAAAGTAGATCCTGAATTGAGGTTTGATAAATACAACAAGGTTTTTAGAACTTATGACTCTGTAACTTTGTTTTTCAGGAACCCTGCTTCAAAGCCTGTTTACAATTTTTTTGATTTGGATATAAAGATTAAAAGCAATATTTTGGATAATGAGCAGATTGAGAAAGTCAGCTTGCTTCCCAGTGGTGAAGAAAAATCTATTAAACTAAAGAAAAAAGAAAGTGTTAGTGAAGGAAGATTTCCATTGTTTATTACAACAAGTTACAAGACTTCTTTTGGTGAGGTTGTGACTTCTGAAAGGACAGAATTTATAAACATTAGCGATGCAAAGCCTGAAATTAAAGCAGAGCCAATTCAACAGCCCATTGAAAATGCTTCAGTAAATTTGACTTCTGTATCTAACGAGACTTCTAAGGCATTTAATTATTCTTCTTTTGTGAACAAGATAAAAGATAATAAATGGTTTGTAATAACGCCTGTTGTGGTTATAGTTGTTATAGTATTGTTTATTATTACAATGATTTACTTGAGAAGGAATCGTAACAACCAAGAAAAAAAGCCCCCAAAAGTAAAGCTAAAGTATTCTGAAGAGTAAAATAGCGATTCTATCACAATTATGTATAAAAATATTATTGAATTACAAATTTTATGAAGTTCGCTCACCTTAGTGACTGCCATATTGGAGGCTGGCATGAATCCAGTTTAAGAGATATAAATCTAAAAAGTTTCAAGAAGGCTGTTGAGATGTGCATTGATGAGCATGTCGGTTTTGTTTTGATAGCTGGTGACTTGTTTGATAATGCTCTTCCTTCTATTGATATTCTTAAGGAAACAGCTTCAATTCTCCACAGCCTTAAGGAGTATGACATTCCTGTTTATGTTATTCCTGGAAGCCATGACTTTTCTGCTTCTGGAAAGACCATGCTTGATGTTCTGGAAAATTCAGGATTGCTGCATAATGTTATGAAATTTGAAGACGACAAGTTAAAGTTCACTATTGACAGGACTGGAGTAAAGATTGTTGGATTTTATGGCAAGAAGGGCGGTCTTGAAGTTTCAGAGTATGAGAAACTAGAAAAATCTCATCTTGAAAATGAACCAGGATTCAAAATTTTTATGTTTCACACTCTTCTTAATGATTTGAAGCCTCAGAAATTTGAGTTTGTTGAAGGAATGAGTGTTAATGCATTGCCTAATTGCTTTGACTACTATGCTGGAGGACATCCTCACTTTGTATATAATAAAGAAATAGAAGGGTATGGAACATTCGCATATCCAGGACCAATCTTTCCTAATAATTTTCAGGAGCTTGAGGAATTGAAGTTTGGCGGGATGTATATTGTTGAGGCTGACTTGAAAACAAAAAAATTAGTCCTTAAACATATAAAACTAAATCTGATAGATGTTAATTCTTACAATATAAATGCTGAAAATAAAATTCCTAAGGATGTTGAAGAAGAAATATTAAATATAAAAGATTTTAATGGAAGAATAGTTACAATAAGAATTGAAGGCTGTTTGAAATCTGGAAAAACTTCTGACATTAATTTTAGTCTAATAAAAGAAAAATTAAGCGAAGCATATTTTGTTTTAAAGAACACAAATAAGTTGACTACAAAAGATTTCAAGGAGATGGAAGTTAATAATACTGAGGCAGTTGATGTAGAGGATAACATAATAATAGCGCATGTAAAAAACTCAAAATACAAGGAAGATTTTGTAAAGGATTTGATAAAAAATTTAGACAAGGAAAAAGGGGAGGGAGAAAAGAATTCAGATTTTGAGCTTAGAATAGTAAAGGATTTGGCTGATTTGATAAAAATATAAAATGTTGCTAAAAAGACTTAAGCTAAAGAATATAAGAAGCTATGAAGACGAAGAGTTATTTTTTCCAGAAGGTATAACTTTGCTTTCTGGAGATATTGGCTGCGGAAAGTCAACAGCTTTGATTGCTATTGAGTTTGCATTGTTTGGTTTTATTAGGAGTGATTTGTCAGGCTCGGCATTATTAAGAAATGGTAAGGATTCAGGGTATGTTGTATTTGATTTCAAAATTGACAAAAAAGATATTTCCATTAAGAGGACATTGAAGAAATCTTCGAACGGAATAGTCCAAGATTCAAGCTTTATTAGCATTAATGATATAACGAAAGAATTAACCTCTACAGAGCTAAAGCAGAGTGTTCTGGAATTGCTTAACTATCCTCAGGACACATTAACAAAGAAGTCAATGGTCTACAGGTACACAGTATACACTCCTCAAGAAGAAATGAAGACTATATTATTGGGAGAAAAAGAGTTGAGGTTTGAGACATTAAGAAGGGTGTTTAATGTTGACAAATACAAAAGAATTAAGGACAATTGCAGAATATTAACAGCAGAGCTAAAAATCAAGAAAAAAGAGTCTGCAGCCTATATCTATGATTTAGAAAACAAAAAAATTCTTCTCGAAGAAGGAAAAATAAAATCAAAGGCACTGAAAGAAGAGATGGTAATTATTGAAGACAAAATAAATAATACTGAAAAAGAGATAAATATGCAGAAAGGCAATATAAAAAATGCAGAAGAAGACATATCAAAGCTAAACAATTTCAAGAAAGAATTGGAGTTAATGCTGCTTAATCTGAAATTCAAGAATGATTACAAAGAAAAGAATATGAAAGAACATCAGAATTTATATAAAGAAATAATTAATTATGAAGATATAAAAGAAATAAATATTGATGAAATAAAAACTAAATTTAATGAATTAAGCAAAAAAATTAGTGAGAAAGAAATAGAGCTTAAGGAAATAGTAAAGAATATTATTAATTTAAAATCTATAACTAAAATTGCAGATGATATAAAGCAGAAGATTGCTGGTTTAGATAACTGTCCTATGTGCGAGCAGCCAGTAAAAGAAGACCACAAGCATAATATAAGTGCAAGGGAAGAAGAGAAAATTAGAAGTGCAGAAGAAAAATTAGATTCTTACATTGAAATGGAGAATACTATAGAGAAAGAACTAGCGGAATTAAAGAAAGATATTGAAGAAGCAAAGAATATTGAAAAAATGTACGAGATCAATAAGTTAAAAATGGAAAATGCAAGGCAGAGGAAGCAGTTAGTTGAAAAAATCTCAAATGAAATAGCAGTTTTGGATAATGATATAGTTTTGCTTAATAAAAATAAGGATAGTCTGCTTTTGGAAATAGAAAAATTTAAGGATGTTGAAAACAATTATTTAAAGATAAAGGTAAAAGTTGAGGAATTGAGCAATGATCACAGGCAGCTAGAAATAAAAAGAGCAACTTTAATGCAGCAATTGCTGAATTTTGAAAATACAAATAATCAGCTGGTTAAGGAAATAGAAGAAAAAGAAAAAATAAAGGAGAAGCTTAATTATTACATAGAATTGTATGAATGGCTTGATAGTTTCTTTGTCAATCTTGTAGAATTAATTGAGAGAAAAGTTATGTTTAAGATATATAATGATTTTAATAGCTTGTTTCAGAATTGGTTTAGTATGTTTATGGACAATGATATTATAAAAGTAAGATTAGATGAGGAATTCACACCCATAATAGAGCAGAATGGATATGACATAGAATATCAAAACTTGTCAGGAGGGGAAAAGACTGCTTGTGCCTTGGCTTACAGGCTTGCACTTAACCAGGTGATAAATAATATAATGACAAATATTAACACCAGGGATTTAATAATATTGGATGAGCCTAGTGATGGTTTCAGCCTGGAGCAGCTTGATAAGTTAAGAAATGTTTTACAAGAGTTGAAGATGAAGCAGGTCCTGATTGTAAGCCATGAAAATAAGGTTGAGAGCTTTGTTGATAATATAATAAAGATTAAAAAAGAGGGGCATGTAAGTAACGTAGTTAGTTAAACTTTATAAGGATTATATCACTGTAGTGATGAATGAGATATCAAGAATCTTAAGAAAGTAATTTTACAGCATCTGTTATCGGAATGTTGTTCAACAAAACTTTTCTCTTTACTTCTTCATGCAGATGCCTGATATTTCCTTGTTTTAAGTGATCGTCTATTTTTTTTATTAATGTATTAATTTTTTTAAGAGTGTAAAGTGCTGCAGCTAGTGCATCCTTTTCGTGCTTGTTATTTATATTTATCCATTCCTTTTTTGTTTTCAAAAAGTTATCAACTATTTTTATTTTTTCCAGATAATTCAAGCTGTGGTCTGGGCTTATTATTTTTGCACCTAATTTTCTTGCTACTTCTCTGTTTAATCCTGGGCAGGGATGGACATCGCTTCCTACTGCAAAGACTTTTCCGTGTTTAGTTATGTTTAGCATTAGTTCTCCGTGTGAAAGCTGTCTTCTAGATCCTAAGTTTATTACATTTCCTTCCAAGTCCAGAACACAATATGCTATTATTGTTCCCGGGTCTATTCCTGCAATTAATAATTTTTCCACTTTCTTAACATTTCTTGTTTAGAAAATTTATAAATTTTTTCTATATGCCGAGAATATTTATAGAAATATTTATATACTCCTTATTATAAAGACTAGATTAGTATGAAAAGAGGCCTGATATTAGTATTAGTTTTCTTGTTGTCAATTTCTTCAGTATTGGCTTTTCAGGCAGAATATGAACCATTACAGAATGAGGCATTGCCTGGTGATAGTGTTTCTTATGTTTTACATTTGAATAATAATGAAGAGAATCATTATACTGCTGTAATTAAGTCTACTGATATTAATTGGCTTATGGATAAAGATCCTCAGAAGTATGTTGTCAGGTCTGGGGATAAAAAGGATGTTACATTATTATTTAATCCTTTGGGAAGTATTCCTCCTGGCAGGTATGGCATTAAAATATTAATAGAGCTTTCTGAGTCAGAGACAAGGCTTGAAAGAATTTTGGCAGCCACAGTTGTTGATTACAAAAAAGCTGTTGATACTAGGTTTAGTTCCCTTCCTGTTCTTGACCCTAGAAGAACTACAATGGTGAAGTTAAATGTGGTTAATAATTATAATATTGTTCTTAGTAATCTTGATGTCGAGATTTTCAGTGAGCATTTTAGCAGCAAGCAGAAGCTCAGCCTTGACAAAAAAGAGCAGAGAGAAATAGAATTTCCTATAAGCTTGACAGAAAACACATTGAAGGGAGACTATAATCTTAATGTCAAGATTAGTTTAGGTAAAAATTCTCTTCTTGAGGAGGAGTTTGCTTATACTGTTGGCGAGTATGAGGATGCTAAGCAGCTTATTGAGCCTGAAAGCGGATTTTTGATTTCCGGTGAGAGTGTTACTTTAAAGAATGAGGGCAACTCTCCAGCTGTTCAGTCTTACAGCAAAAGATTTGATTATCTTGCTTACAAGTTCGCAAGTTTCAGTACTGAGCCTAATAGTATTACAAAGGATAATGGAGCTTATAATGTGGAGTGGTCTTATGTTCTAAGCCCGAAAGAAAGTAGAGTAGTAACTTATAGTGTTAATTACAGGCTTCCTACATTTATACTTGTTTTGATTATAGTTGTTGCTGCTCTTGTTTATGTTTTCAGGAAGAAGAATGCTATTGTAATAAACAAGAGGGTTCTTGCTATGCATGGTCATGAAGGTAATGTTCACGTCATGAAGGTTGTTATTGGTGTTAAGAACAGGGGAAATACTGGAATTAGCAATGTTAGGGTTGTTGATAGGGTTCCTACTATGATTAAGGCTCCTGCACAGTTTGGTACAATGAGGCCTAATCATATTAAGTCAGCCCCTGATGGTACATTGATGGTTTGGGATATTAATTATATAAGACGTGGAGAAGAGAAGATTATTACTTACAGGATTGATGGCAAGATGCAGGTTCTTGGAAGGCTTGTATTGCCTTCTGCTGTTGCCAAGTATAAATCTTTTGGAAGGATGCTTGCTGCTAGGTCAGGAATTGCTAGCCTTCATGAGAGAAGATAATACTTCTAATAATAAGGTATTTAAACTTTTACAGAAAATTTGATTTATGAATAAGATAGTAATTATAGGTCCTGTTCTTCCTTACAAGGGAGGCTTGTCTCATTTTAACACTAGTTTAATTAATGAACTGAAGAAAAGTAATGATGTTCATGTGATAAGTTGGAAGAGGCAATATCCAAAGATTATTTATCCTATTGAGTCTGTAGAACATAAAGATTTAAAGTATATTAAAAACAATGAGATGTTTATGCTTGATTTCTATAACCCCTTTACATGGTTTAATGCTGTAAGAAAAATCAAAAAGATTAATCCAGATCTAGTGATATTTCCCTGGGTCTCGCCTATAGTTTCTCCATTTTATAGTTTTATACTGTTCTTTATTAAGAGGAATTTTAGCACACTTGCGATATGCCATAATGTTTCTCAGCACGAGGAAACTTTTCTGGATAATTTCTTGAGGAAAATATTCTTTAGAAATGTTGACAGTTTTCTTGTGCACTCAAGAAGTGATTATGAAAAGCTAAAGAGCCTTGTTTCTAATAAAAAGATAATTTTAGGCTTTCACCCTGTATATGATATGTTCAAGTCTAACAGTAACTTTAATGTAAAAAATAATTTCAGAATATTTTTTTTCGGGTATGTAAGAGATTACAAAGGTTTGATATATTTACTTAGGGCTATGCCTAAAATATTAAAGAATTTAAATGTTAAGCTAATTATCGCGGGAGAATTTTGGGAGTCTAAGAAAGCTTCTACGAATATAACTACAAAATTTGTTACAGGAAAGAAGGTAATCAGCAGAAGAGATTACATAAATGAAATAAAAAATCTTGGATTAAATGATAATGTCGAAATCATTGATAAATATATTTCAAATGAGGAAGTGGGCGATTATTTTGCTAAAAGTGATATTCTTGTTCTTCCTTATGTTTCTGCAAGCCAGTCAGGTCCTGTCCAAGTTGCATATAATTTCAACATTCCTGTAATAGTTACTAATGTTGGAGGTTTACCAGATGCTGTTATCGAAGGAAAAACTGGCTATGTTGTTGAACCAAAGAATCCCGACAGTATAGCAGATGCTGTAATAAAGTTTTACAAAAATAACAAAAAAGGAGAATTTGTTAATAATATAAAAACTTTTAAGAAAAAGTTCTCATGGGACAATTACAGTAAATTAATTGAGTCTTTGCTGTGAATACAAGCATTCATTTTTTACTGGACAATCTTTGCATTCGGGTTTCTTTTTGCAATATCTCTTAGCATGTTCAACAATAAGAGCATGGTATTCATTGAATATTTTGTAGTCATTGTCTAGGTTTTTGTGAAATAACTCTTGAAGCTTTTCATATTTTAAGTTTTCATCGCATATTCCAATTCTTGAAATTACTCTTTTTGTGTAAGCGTCTATTACAAAGTAAGGCTTATTGTAGACATATAATAAAATTGAGTCTGCAGTTTCATTCCCTACTCCCCAGATTTTTAGCAAGTTTTCTTTTGTTATTTCCTGCTTTGAATCTAGAAACTTTATGAATTCTTTAATTTTTCTTGCTTTCTGGTTGTTGTATCCTGAACTTTTTATTAGTTCTGCTAATTTTTGTGTTTTTATATTTTTAAGTTCGTCCTTGTTTAATAAATTATTTTTTCTTAGATTTTCTAGTGCTTTTTCTACATTCTTCCATGATGTATTTTGCGTTAATATTGCTCCAAGACATATCTCAAATTTTTCTTCCTCACTCAATTTAATTTTTGTAGCATACTTTCCAGATATTGGCCACCATCCTTGAGATCCATATTCTTTTAGGAGTGTTTCATATATTGCTATTATCTTATTTTTATATGTCATTGATAAAAGGTACAACTCTTATTCTATGTGACTCAACAACGCAAAAGGAGTTTTTAAAATCTATTTTCATAGATAATACTTTTTGTAGAATTAAAGTTATATAATCTATTGTTTGTGGATGTAGCCTTAACAGTATTACACCTTTGTTCTCTTTTTTATTTCTAAATATAAGTTCGCCAAAATCATTATCAAATGTTATTAGTGTTCTTTTTTCTTTATTTGCTAACTCTAATATTTTTTCATCTTTCATTCCTCTAATTGATTCACTTAAAGAAATTATATCCACTCTTTTATTCTTTAAATTATTAACAACTTGAAGAGGTATGTTTTCATATGCTAAGAATTTCATATTATAAAGGATAAACTGACTCTAGTTTTATAGCATGGGCTGAATATTCTAATGCTGTTTGTATGTCTTTTTCTTTTAACTGAGGATAATTTTTTAATATTTCATTAATTGTCCATTTTTGGGCTAATAACTCAAGTATAAAATCAATACCTATTCTGGTGCCTCTAATAATAGGTTTGCCTACTAAAACATCTGGATTAATTTCTACATGATCTCGCCAATTATCTATATTTTCCATCCTAATTTTAAATTTGTTTACTAACTTATATAATTTACTAATATATATTTTTATATAATAGAAAACCTTTTTAAACAGCTTATTAGTCAATTATATTAATGAATAGCAACGATCTTAGCACTAAGGAAAAGATTATGTTAGCTATACAGACATACAATAAATATTCCAAGATTTATGCTGAGTACACATCTGTTAAATTGCTGCAGTTCCAGCTTGCAAAGTTTGTTTCTCTTCTTCCTGAAAAGGGGAAGGTTTTGGATGCTGGTTGTGGTGCAGGCAGGGATTCTGATTATCTTGCTGAAGAAGGTTTGGATGTTGTTTCTGTGGACTTGTCTGATGGAATGATAGAGGAAGCTAAGAAGAATAATGTTAATGCTATTAATATGGATTTATTGAATTTAGAATTAAGTCCTGAATCTTTTGATGGTGTTTGGTGTATGGCTACTTTGGCAGACATTCCTAAAACTGAGGCTAATAATTTTTTTAATAATATGAAGAAGATTCTGAAAAGAGAAGGTGTTTTGTATATAGCTGTAAAGGAAGGAGATGGAGAGTCCTTGATAGAAAAGGAAAGGTATGGGAATATGCCTAGATTTTATGCTTTTTACAAGAAGAAGGAGCTTGAGGATTTATTGCTGAGTAATGGTTTTGAAATTATTGAGCTAGTGCAGTCTAATGATGAAGGAACTGAATGGCTTGAAGTATTTGCTAGGAAACTATAAAAAATGTATTCTGAAGATGTCGCAACAAGAATGCTTGAAAAATCTCATCAAAGAGGGTGGAATCTTTATAGGAAGATAGGGCTTCCTATAGACACAGGTAGAACAATAAGGGAAGGATTTGTTGAAAGATTAGAGGTGGATAGTAGTTATGTTTTGCTTCCTGTAGCCAGTGATCCTAGAAATCCAGATGATGTTATGAATGCGTTGGAAAGGTTAGCATTAAAGCTTAATAGAAAAACGCCGACAATAGAAATTTGTGGTATAAGAGAGCCTATAACTGGACTCACATTATTTCCTAGTAAAATTAAATTGCACACTCCTGAAGGAACTTATATAAGTTATGAAGAGTTTTTAAGTGCTATAGATACTTATGTTAGTGCGTTGCCTGAATAATTAATACAATTTCAGATTTTTAACAATCTTGTCAATTTTTTCATCCTTATCCGGGCCAATAGCTAGACAAGTTACGGTGCCAGGCTTAATAGTAGTTCTGCCCGCATCAGTAATTAATGCAGTTATTAATCCAGCATCTTTTGCAAACTGGTTAAAATATTCTAACTCTTTTAAGTTCTCTACTTTCAAAACAATTTTTGCCATTCCTTGGTTTCTCCATTCCTTAACTTTTTCTTTACTACTTTTAAGAACAGCTTCTACAGATGCATGTGCTCCTTGAGAGATAGCTTTTCCTGCTGGTAATTTGAGATCTCTACGCAGAATAATAGCCTGTTTCATAAAAATATATTCTTGTCCACGTTTATAAAAGTTTTTAAAACTTGGCTTTGTCCGGAAAGGATAAATAAGTGATGTTAAATAAAAAAATGTTTGGCTGATTTTTTGGGGAGTAATTTTTATTTTTCTTTTGATGTTGTATAAAATAATGTTCCATCCGAATTCTCTTTTT
>Ga0209541_10006027_pt1 | contig 20868 bp, 32 predicted proteins | sample RifCSPlowO2_01_FD_184027 | JGI IMG/M metagenome (GOLD analysis project Ga0209541, IMG submission 184027) | Groundwater microbial communities from Rifle, Colorado - Rifle CSP2_plank lowO2_0.1 (SPAdes) (version 2) | ecosystem: Environmental > Aquatic > Deep subsurface > Groundwater | place... | reverse complement strand
CAACTCTACATCAATCGCTTCAACCCCTTTAATTGTAGCCTTCACATTTCCCGTATGCCCAACCATATCCGCATTCGCAAAATTCACCACAAAAAAATCATACGCTTTCTGATCCCGCAGCAACGTATCTGTAATCTCTTTAACCCTCATCTGCGGCACAGTATCATACGTCTTAACCCGACGACTCGCAATATGCACTCGATGTTCGCGCGGGAAAATACATTCACATAACCCATTAAAAAAATACGTCACATGCGCCCACTTCTCTGTTTCCGCAATCCGCAATTGTCGTAACCCATGTAACGACACAACCTCTCCTAGCGTCATAGTCGGCGCAATCGGGCCAAACGCCACCGGCACTTTTAATCCAGAATCATACTGTGTCAGCGTCACAAATTTCAAATCAATCAACTTCTTGCGTTTAAAATTTTTAAATTCACCAAGCACAAACGCGCGCGTCAACTCTCGTGCTCGATCTGAACGAAAATTAAAAAAAATAACGGAATCATGCTCCTCAACACTGCACTTATTCAACAGCAACGTCGGCTCAAAAAACTCATCCGTCTCACCTATAGAATACGCTTTATCCAACGCCTCAAACGCATCTTTTTCCTGCCGTCCAATACATTGCACCATACACTCATACGCTTTATGCTCCCGATTCCAGCGATTATCTCGATCCATCGCATAATACCGCCCCATCATCGTTGCAAGCTTCCCAATTCCCAACTTCTTCATCTCCTCAAGCAACATCTTAATATATCGTTTCGCCGACTTTGGTGGTGTATCACGACCATCAAGTATCGCATGCACATACACCTCTTTCAACCCCTGCATTTTTGCCATTCTTAGCAACGCAAATAAATGATTGATATGCGCATGCACACCCGAATCACTCAATAACCCCAATAAATGCAACGCCGTCTTATTTTTCTTCGCGTGGTTCATCGCCTCAAGTAGTGCTTTATCTTTAAAAAACGCCCCACTCTTAATCGCTTTTTCAATTCGCACAAAATCAGTTTCAACCACTCGCCCCGCTCCAATCGTCAAATGCCCAACTTCCGAATTACCCATATAGCCAGAAGGCAATCCCACCGCTCTGCCACTTGCCTCAAGCATCGCATGCGGATACTTCTTCCACAACAAATCAAACACCGGTGTCTGAGCCAACGCCACCGCATTCCCTCTACTCTCACGTCTACTACCCCATCCATCCAGAATTAATAATAATACTTTTGTTCTATCACCCATACAAAAATTATATTATAAAAGTACATAAATGTTTTGTTTTAGAATAGAACCAAAAAAAACACAATCTTCATAAACCACCTCTTCTTACCAAAAGAATCATGATCTCACCAGACATAATACCTCTTCGCCAAGACATCCTCCCTCTACTCGAACCACATACACTTCTCCTCTACAAACCACCAAACGAAACATTTTACCTTCGCGCCAAAACCACCCAAAAACTCAACCCCTCTGCATCAGAACACCCCATAACGCTTCTCACACCCTATAATGCTGCAAACCAACAATATCACGAAAACCAATCTCTCCTCGCCACAACACAACAACTTTTCTTTGACATTCCACCAAAAGGCTTAGAAAGACGACTACAACAATTATATGAAAGATAGATTAAATTAGAAAGCATATTTAGCGCATACCCTTCTTTCCTTCGATCACCGGCCACACATAACTCACAAATCCCAACGCTACTAACGTCGTGCCATATTTTTTTGAAGGGGTAACACTCTTAATAATCGTTCGTCTATTCTCTAACCTTAATCGTTGTTGATCAGCTTTACTATATAGTTCTTTGAGGTATTCATCTAACTCCACCTGCGCTTCTTGCTCTGTCCCATGCCCCATATACTCAACCACTAATCCACCATACTTCTTCTCGCTCTCCCCTTCAATCAACCAGCCATATTGAATTCCCGCCGTTAACCGCTCACTTTTCTCCCCATCCACTCGTGCCATAATTGTCTCTAATACCGAACCATGTACATATCCTATTGGCTTCTCAACTTCCGTTGCTATAGCTGGCAAAATCGAAGAATAAGTCATAAGATTATATCTTTCAATACCCGCATCTGCTAACGCCAAATGAAACGATCCCGCATGCGTACAATTATCACTCTCACCTACACCACACGCCACAAAATATTCATATGGAACCCTATTACCTACAATAATATCTTTCATCTCTTTTACCTCTATAAGATAAACAATAAAATAAATCACTATTTAAAATTATCTGCCTCTTGGCTCCTGCTGGCTTGCACAATGCAGCGTCCCCCCATCTAAAATCATCTTCGCGCAATCAACTCCCACAATTTTACGCTGTGGAAAAACTAAACCTAACATACGTAACGCCTCTTCATCACTCTCCTCATTCTCTTCACCAAATACAGGCACAACCACCGCATCATTGCCAATATAAAAATTCAAATAACTCGCCGGCTTATGTCGCGAACCAGTATGGCTGTGCTCACCAGATTCCACATGTGCCATCGGCATTTTTAACACATCTAAAAATCTTCCACTCAGATCACGCGTCTTAACCAATCGTTCATAATTCTCGTGTAACCGTGCATAATTCTCTTCATTTCTATCATTCTCATACGCACATAACACCGTCGTTGGACTCACAAACCGCGCAATATCATCAATATGTCCATCCGTATCATCCCCAACTAAACCCTGATTCAACCACACAAAACGAGAAACACCTGTATAATCGCTCAAATACCGCTCTAAATCTTTCTTCCCCAACTGCGGATTTCTATTTTTATTTAACAACACCGACTCCGTCGTTAATACAATACCACAACCATTCACATCAATAGCTCCACCTTCCATAATAATTCCTGGATTGAACATTGGTAAATTCAAATATGTATTCATCAGATCAGGAACTTGTGTATCATTGAGCGAATTCTCATACTTCCCACCCCACGCATTAAACTCCCAGTTCACCATCGCTTTCTCACCCGTATCTCGACGAACTAAAAACGTCGGCCCATAATCACGAATATAAATCTCACCTGTCGCAATCGGATAAAACTGCACCTTCTCTCGCGCCACACCAAACGCATCTAACACCTGCCTTGCTCTCGTTTCAATATCTGCATCTGGCACCAAAATTCTAACCTCTTGCCCCGTATATAACGCCTGCGCAAACTGCCCAAAACTCTGCTCTACTTCAGAAATTTCCTTCCCCCACCATTCACTATTATGCGGCCAGCTCAGCCAAATAGCCTCTTGTCTCTCCCACTCCGCCGGCATATAAAAACCCATACTTTTAGGTGTATGTTCGTTTGCTTCCTTTGGAACAACTTCACTATTCATAACTAATCTATATAAATTATTCATATTCCCACTTTATCCCATTTTATTTATAAAAGTTAAGTAAGAAAAAAGAATTACTGTTGATACTCTACTTCAATTCATTACTTTGAAGAATAAAACCCAACCAACTTCCGTAATACACCCTCTAACTGCCCTTCACACCCAACTTCAATATCCAATTCCAACCCAACCACCTGCACATCAGAATTATACCTAGACAAATCATCACGAAAGCGGCAAAATACTCTTGTTACCTCATCATCAGATGCAGAAAGACTTTGTGGCAATCCTAATCCTCGCATCGTCTCTTTCATCAAAGAAGCATCTTCCCCCACATATAATACACGTGTATTTTCATCCCCAAAATAACCGATGCGCACACACTCCTCTGGATGATCGCGCCGTATCTCAAGCACCTCTCGCGCCGGAATATCCTGCCCGCTTCCCCCGCACGCATACGACGTATTAGAATCATAAAAACAAACCGCACTATTCCCTAACGCAGTATATAACTTCCATAACGGATATAACTCATCATTTCCTATAGTACTTGCCATTCAGCCTCAAAAACATATCCTATTTATAAAGTTTATTGCAAGTACTACTAATAAGTAACGAGAAAACAGAAAGATTTATAAAGAGGAAAAAAGTCATATTCTAAAAATGTCCCTCGAAACCCTATTAAAACCATTTGAACTCATGTTCAAACCAATACAACTCATCGATGACCTTGTTCTCAACACCTACTGCTCACTCGCTGAAAGATTGAATATAGACCAAGAAAAAAGAAGAGAAAAAACAGAATATGTACTCAACGGAGCAATTACAACAACAGGCATATATTTAGCATTACACCAACAAATCGTACAAGCTACCCCCATATTTGGGATAACTCTATCGTATGTAATTCTTGACATATTGAAAAATGGCGTAAAGAAAGGAACAGAAAAAGCATTTTGGGAATCAGCACAAACAGCTTTTCGTGTAGGTAATCTAGCTTTCGCAACCCTATTGGACTACAACTATGTATCAACAATAACCGACCCTACATTCGAAAACCCAAATAATATTTCATATGGTATAATCGCATTAGGATTTACCCTAGCATCCACTAAAATGTATCTGAGCAGTATAGATCAAGTCTACTCAAGACCACCCCCTAAACCAAATACATCTACAGACAAAGACGGCTGGATCCGATTTGAATAAAAATGTCTCTCGAAACCCTACTTAAACCATTTGACATATTTGATAATGTACTACTCAATTACTCATCAAAAGTAGCCAAAAAAATACATCTAGACACCGACAAAAACAAAAGATACGCAACAACTGGTCTCTTTCTTGGCAACACCGCATTGTATGTTGACCTATATTTTCAGACCACCAATTTGTTTTTATTATCCGTTGCTGCGCTCAGTGGGATCGCACTTCCTTTAATGATTAAATCGATTAAAGGGAATGATCTCCACCTAAGTATAAAATATGAGGGATATCCCGAAGACAACAAAGCACTACAATTCAACCCTCTTCGAATCTATCGCAAGTCTGCTATAACCGCTGCTTTGCTTGGGACAGGTATGTATATTGGGATAAAATTAAATTCAGACAATCATTTTGAACCAAATCAAGAACATAAAATAATTGACTATATTCTTTCATTCTCAACCCTCTCGACTATCGCCTATCTCAACAGCCCAACTACCCCGCAACCAACTCCCCAATCACCCTCCCTCTCACCTCAAAGCAAAAACATCCAACCTATCACCCACACACCACAAAAGACCAAAGACGAATGGATATATTTTGACTGACCAGATACCCACACCGATCAAAAATCATCCGTTAATTTTAAATATACATCTTCTTTTCTAAATATATGGCAAAACCAATCAGAGCAACACCTACATTACGAGGAAAAGATGCAACACAATTTTTAGAACACATGGCAAAGAGAGAAAGATCTCCACTTTCTGAGATAGATAAAAAATTATACGCAAGTGTAGATAAGCATAGAAAATATTTTGAATCATTCCTTAATTAGATCTTTATACATTGGTATTGTTCCTTTTTCTCTTTGCTTTAAAACTTCAAATCCAAATTTCTTGTAGAAGTGTATAGAATTTCGGGTAGAATCAATATTTCTTTTTGCATCAGTAGTTATAAATCTCAATCCCATTTCTTTGCTAATTTTTTGAGCTAATATCACCACAAATTCAATCATTAAAGTTCCAATACCTCTCCCCAAATAGGAATCAGAAACACATAATCTCCCGATTTTTATTGCGGGAAGTGATTTATAGGGAATACCTTTTTGTTTAAAATATTCTTTCATTTCACCTTGAAGACTAATGGCATCAGCCAATACAGTAACATACGCAACTAACTCTTTTGTTGACTTCAAAAACCACAAATAAGTTATCGATATCTGTTTTTTCTGATTATCCAACGCATCTTCATGTAAAAAATCAACAAGTTCCTGCTCATATGACTCAAAATTACTAATCTCATGCATCGAACTAATAATTTCGAGATACAATTCTTCCGGATTTATCTTAGATAACCGTTGCTCCTCCATAACATCCTCTTTTATTTAATAATATATCAATAAAAACACGTCCACTTAAAAACATTCCTCTTCAAACTTCCCTTCCACAACCTTTTTAAACATCTCACGCAAAAAACCTAACATGGGACACAACGGCTATTTAAACATCAACGACAAATTATTCTATTGTGCAAAAACAGAAAGTGGAATAGACGACATGACTCTGGTGACCGCAAAAATCTCTCAAATTCTCTTCGAAATGTACCGCCTCTTTGATCAGACTCCTGGCTACGGCATACACTATGGAGAAGAAGAAATCATCGCTCGCAAAAATCCATTTAATGACCAAAAACGTGAAATCGGCGCAGGGCAGTTATACACTATCGCCCAACACACCGCACAACAAGTCGGATTAGAACAACTCACAACAGAGGCCTACAACCAAGAAAAAAACCACTTCGGTTCTGATGGACCAGCTCTTGCTCTCAAAATTGATGAAGACAACAAAATGATCTACCTCTCCCCCTACACCGCCCAATATCTACCTGGAACCATAAAACAATACGCCCTTCCCGTTCTATTGTGCTACAACTACAGCGTCATCTCAACCGAATTTAACCCTCTTGACGCAACACTTCCTATCACTAAAACACGAAAACCAGGATATATGCCATTTATATCTCAAGAAAAAGTCCTAGAAGGCGGACTGCCTGATGACATTGCAGAAGCCATAACAAAAATGTCTAGACGCAAAGCGATTTAACCACTTTCTAAAATAACCCCTACAAAATCCCCCACCGTAACATTTATAAATAGCCTTTAAAATACCACTAAAAATGGAATTCAAAGTAACATCTGAAGACAAACACAAACTCACCTTCGAACTACTCGGTGAAACACATACCTTCTGTAACGCTTTAAAAACCGAACTACAACAAATCAAAGGCGTCGACATCGCAACCTACCGAATCAACCACCCATTACTAGGCGTACCTCAATTTCAGATCGAAACAAAAAGCATCGAACCACGCAAAGCCATCAAAGAAGCCTTAGCCAATCTCAAAAAGAAAGTAAAAGAATTCGACAAAGAAATAGGTAGTTTGTAATTTTAATATTTTCTTATATCCAATTCTAACAACAATTAGTTTTGTTACAACAATAAAGAAAAATACCTGTCGTGAGGCTTCCGCAGAACGCCTCACCTGACGATCACGCCTAAGATATTGGCTTTTCAATCAATTTTATTTTTCTTCATCACTACAAACGCCTTCTCCAACAACTCCATCACATACGGATGCAACTCCTTCTTAAAATCATCCGTAAACTCCTCCTCTTTCAACAATCGGGGTTGCGAATGAAACATATCTAACTTCAACACCCCTCTCCCTCGTGCAACATATAAAAAATTAATCGTATCCGTTCCTTTACCATGCCCAAAGGGATCAGTAGCAAATAACGTTCTCGCAACACCCACCAATTGTATATCCACTAAATCAAGTCCACACTCTGCTTTCGCTTTTCGCCTCAAAGACTCCTCCATCGAAATCCCTCGCTCAACTCGCCCACCAACCACAAACCACTCACCTTTTGCCGGCAAATTATCTCTTTTCACAAGCAAAACACTTCCATGATAAAAAATCGCCACATCATGACATACAATAGGCAATGATGCATGCGCTTTCGCATAATCTTCACGTGGCATAAATTCAGCAGCCAATCTATCACGCATAACTTCTTTGCCATTTTCAACTGCAAACTCTTTGTATTCCATATAATCACAAAAAACAGTAACCATTTATAAAAATTCTCCAATTAAAAATTTCCCCTCCAAAAATCTCCAACCGCATTCTTTATAAAGCGTATATAAAACAGCAAATAACATGTACACACACCCCACCCAACCTCAATCACAACCTCAACCAACAAAACCCCTCTCCTTAGACCAAGCCCTCCTGCTTCATATCAGAGAAAAAGTCACATTCACACTTGACCCCTACCAACACGACCTGCGCCAAAGCTTCCAACGCCACTTCGCCAAAATCGGTCTGCATCACAACCAACAGTACACTTTGCATGCAATAGAACAATACGCCCGTTTTCCCAAAGAACCAACTAATGACAAAAAACAAATCTACGAACTCATGCTCAAAGTAAAAGATAACAAAAACAAAGAGATTGAATTATCATATAGATGGTTTAGAATATGATAGACACAGCAAAAAGTAGAAACAACACCGAAAAGTTTATATATAAAATACATTTTAATATTAAAATACATTGTAGGTATGCTCAAAATGGAAATTTCAATGACAACATTATCTGAAAACGGACAAGTGGTAATTCCCGCTGAAATTAGAAAAGACGCAAATATAAAACCCGCAACCAAATTTCTCGTATTCAACAAAGGAGGAAACATCATCTTAAAAATCATACGCAAAGAAACATTAGCAAAAGACATCCATCTTCTAGAAAGAATAGAACATAGCGAACAACAAATCAAAACAAGAAAATATACCAAAGCAGATACATCCATGACCGCTGAAGAAATTGAGGATATTCTATAATTCTATCCACAAAAAAGATTCAATCACTTTCCCAAACCAAACGGCATCGGATACCTCTCTCGAATCTCATCCATCGCCTGCAACACTAAATCTGTACGATAGCCTTCAATGCAAGACACAACCTGTGACGCAATTGCCATATATGAATAATCATCAATAATTATTTTTCCAAGTCCTTCCACCGGCTCTCTCTCGCGCTTCAATTGCTGTGTATTTTTACACAATTTTTGAAACTCCTCATAATGCCGTAAACTCTCCCCAAATCGTTGCACCCCTGTACATCCTACAGCATATTGCAGCAAATACCTATCAAAAAACTTCGCCTCAGGTGTTGACCTCTCCCACGCTAAATATCTCGCACCATGTGTCAACTGTGAAAGAGTATCCCTCAATTGTCCATAGCAACTAGAAACTTCATTAAAAAATCCCAATTCTTCGGACTCAAAAAAAAGTTTTAATGCCTCATACCCTTTATTCGCTTTACCCTCTAAATCAACCACTTGATTTTTCTCAATAACAAAATTTCCAACTTTTTTAAAATCTCCCATTCGATTTTGAGGAATCGCGATTTTCCCCGAAGCTCTACGAACAGGCGTTTCACTCAAAACCTTAAACCCTGCATCATCAAGACTAGGAGGAATATAAACCATACTATCCCTCACAACACATTTCATTTATATACCTTATGACACAAACAGAACAAAAAATAGGAAAAAATAGATACAACAATCTGATAAATCAGTTTTTAGGAGGATACCGCTCTCGCACATCATCCAACGCCTGCTTCATCAAATCAAAGCGTCCCTCACACACCATCTTTTCAACATCGGTTTTCAATTGTCGATACGATCTTCCCTCAAGTGACAGTGGTGGTAACTCTAACTGTTGTGTTTGATCTGAACTCGAATAAAATACTATCCCGCCATTTACCGCTCGCCTCTCTTTCTCTCTCTTATCAAGAGTAGAATTCAGTTTCTTCATTCCATACGTACCAATAACCGCCTGCAATCTATATCCCTCAAAGTTATCTGAAATATTTTGTGGTTGATTAATAAAATGGCATCCTTGCGTAACTCTTTTAGCTCCTTGAAAAAGCGCAATATCAGCACTTAACCCCTGATACAACCTCCCAACATGACCTGTATGCTGTCTAAGAAGAGACAGTGAAAAGCCCTCTTCTCTTCGTTGATAAAAGTGTGCATACGCATCATACGCCTGCTGTGCCTCAAATTCAAACAAACCAAATATATTATCTAAAACAGATGCCATAATTATCTACCAAAAACACCTATTTATAAACATTATCAAACAACAAATAGAAGACCTCTCAATTCCCATCCAAAACTAATTTAAATCCGCTCACAAATAAACAATAAATGCCCCTCTCTTTAAGCACCTGTCTTAAATTCTACAAACGTAAAGATATCCAGATTGCCATCATAGAACACGCCAGAAATAAAGAAATCGGCATGCGCTACAACGACAAATTCGGCAAACGCCCCGATATTCTCAGCTATCCCAAAGACATTCTTGAATTAGCTCTCAACGGCATCACCTCATTTCACGCCAGCGAAGAAATCTGGCATAACCCTTTAAGCATCAGCAGTGAACTTCCTAAATCCGAACTCGAACAACTTCGCGCAGGCTGGGATTTAGTCTTAGACATCGACTGCCCCGATTGGGAATTCTCCAAATTAACAACCTACCTCTTCATCAAAGCCCTGCAAGACAACCACGTAACAGATATCAGCGTCAAATTCTCCGGCAACAAAGGCTTTCATATCGGCGTCCCTTTTGAAGCCTTCCCCAAAGAAATCGCCCAAAAAAAAGTAAAACAACTCTTCCCCGAACTCCCACGAAAAATCTCAGAATATTTACTCAACCATATCACCGAAAAATACATCAAAATCGAAAACGACAACATCATCTTTGACAACGCCCACAGCTTCACAATCCCACAGCTCAAAGATAAATTCACAGACAAAGAGTTCCTCATCCGCAAATGCACTGAATGTAAAAAAACCATCAAACAACACAAAAAAGAACAAACGCAAACCACCCAATTCATCTGTCCTAAATGCGAACAAACCAAACAAATCGATTCTGACTACCTCAAATGCGAAAAATGTAATATTCTCATGGAAAAAATCGAATCAACAGCCCCCTCACTCTGCCCCTGCGGTTCCAACAGCTCAACACTGCATTTCGAACCCACTGCCATCATCGAAATCGACACCATCTTAATTTCCTCCCGCCACTTATACAGAATGCCCTACAGCCTGCACGAAAAATCTGGCCTTGTCAGTATCCCAATCGAACCAAATACTATTTTACAATTCGAAAAAACACAAGCAAACCCCCAAACTCTTCCCCCACTCACATCTCAAACTCCCATTTTCATAAATCGCAACACCATCACAACCGAATCCGCCCGCTACCTACTCAGCCAAGCGCTCGACTTTCAAGTAAAACAAGAATTCGAAAGCGATAAAGCAATCAAAGACCAAAAACAAAAAAATAAATCCTACGACGACATCGTCATCCAAAGCCCAATTACCGAGGAATTCTTCCCCCCTTGTATAATCCGCCTGCTCAATGGCGTAGAAGACGGCAAAAAACGCTCAATTTTCATCTTAACAAACTTTCTTGGCAAACTCGGTTGGAATAAAAATGACATCGACCAATACATCCACAAATGGAACACCGAAAAAAACTCCACACCGCTCAGAGAAGTATACATCAAAAGCCAACTTTATCACTTCACACCCAACGAACGCCTGCCCCCAAATTGCAACAATGAAGGCTACTACAAAAGCCTCAACCTCTGCCATCCTGATGCATTTTGCCGCAAAATCAAAAACCCCGCCAATTACTCTCTGCTCAGATGGAAAATCAATCTTGAACAGAAACAAGACGAAGAAGAAAAATCAAGTCGGAAGAGAAAGAAGAAAGATGAAACGAATGTAAAGCCAATCACACAAAACACAAGTGAAGCCAACCAACACAACACAAATCCGACCACCACAAATGAAGAAAAATAATCGTTAAACGCACTCACCCCTCTTATTGATAACCATTCTCAATAAGAAAGATCTATTAAATACACTCATCCATTAAACGCACTCAAAAAACAGTTAAACGCAATCAATCTATTCAAAATACCTTTTTCTCTTAAAATCAGAAATAGTACGATTCACATTATATCGCATCATAAACTGAATAACATCTACTGTAGCCATAGTTGCAGCTCCATATATCATACCATGAAGTAAATTATCCTGCTTGAGATCCAAAGAAATATCATAGTGCCCGCGTAACAACTGTACCACCACCCCTAATCCTGCCCCCACAATAACACCACGCACTGGATGTTTCACAAATCCCAAACCAACCAGATAGCCCACTTCTCGAAAAAAACCTTCTACCCCTAATTCAGGAAACGATTTGTCAAAATGAAACCGCTCCATATCATACATCGGATTCATCTCATGTACAACGAACTCTAACGTTTTTTTTGTATCCATCAAAAACCCAAACATCTCTCCATTTATCAATCTTTCTCAAAAACTACTAAAAAGTAACAAATAAACCAAAAGAATTATATACCCCCAGCCTATATTTAAGACCATGGTATACCTATACATTCAACAAGCCCCCGGACACAATGAGAACTTTTATCATCAAAACGATAAAGATGCAGAAGTATTAGCCCTAAAAGTAGCCGGTATCTTTGAAGCATTTCCCGCTTTATTAGATCAAGGAAAACAAAGCATCTATTCACATCCGATTATGTGTGTAACGCCTTGGAATAAAATAGGAAGACTTGGAATGATTGCTGAGACTCTTCGCTATCATGAAACAGAAATAGATCAACTGCGTTGGAATGAAGAAAATGCCGTTGTTGGATATGTAGCATATAGACAAAACGGAGGAAAAGACCTTCCCTTAAACCAACAACAACTAGAAACACTCGACAGTCTTGTCAATGCTTTATTGCCTCATAAGAACGGTTTCAAACGCATAGTAGTAACTCAAGAAATTGAACTTCCTGGAGATAATATTGTAAGCTATCAACCAAAAAACCCACTTCAATAAAATAAAAAATATTATTGTTAAACGCAATCAATATTTAAAATCATCTCCCATCGGATATCTGGTAGGCTCACTTCTCCATAACTGCTCAAAATCATTTGTTAAATGCACTCTTTTTTTCTCCATCTGTTTCAAGAAATCAACATATAATCTTCGTGAACTAGTATGATTCTCAACATAAGAAGTCCTCTCACCTACCATCGAACCTTCTGAATTAAAATAGACTAAATGATTAATAATTGGTTTTAAATCTTCAAGAACGATAACCGAACGATAACCACTCCTATAATCTTTTAACACAATCTCAAGCACACTCTCTCTTTTCCCTAATTCAGTAGGGTTCTCGTTTAACGCATAAAATAAGTTATGGTCATCCGCAAACCTAACCACCCCACTAATTACTCTCCGTTTTAAACCCAAATCCATAATGCATCTCCACTGATTATATCAGTATTCATATTTAAAAAAAATCTATCTCTCAACACGATACTCCAAACACATTGGATAATTACTTCCCTGCAAATAATTTGGATTCGCAACCGCCCGAAATTCACCAGAAGGCAACCCACCAACTTGTTGAAATGCTTGAGAAAGTACATACACCCATTGCAGCGAACATTTCTCCCACATACCACCCATCGCAACAGCATCAGGAAAAGTATAATCCTCACACGCAATAAGTATCCTTCTCTCACCTGCATCATACGCTCCTCGCACACGCTGTGACAAAGCAGCTAACGTATCGCCTTCATTGAATCGAATTTCTAAATCAGATATCATACGACAAAAAATACCTCAATTTATATTTAAATATTATGCAACCTCTCACCCAATCCCTTTAATCATAACATCTTCTAACCCCAATTCAGAAAGCAACGGCCCACGCACTCGCTCATACACTGAAAACGCCTTCTGCCGTGCAATCGCAATCAACTGCTTTTTCACCGCATCCGCTCCTTGCGTCTCATCTACTCGCCAATCAATCACATCATCCGCAGATACCGCCGTCGGATAAATAAATCTCCGATGCATCGGAATCACCGTCGCATCAAGATGTTTCAACACATGCTCAAGCTCCCTTCCCCGCTCTGAAACATCACGCCGTATACGTCTATTCTGCGCAATCTCAGGCGTTGTAATCACAAAAATCTTATGGTCATATGTAGAAAGTAAACCATTCCCTATTTCAGTTCCCGAATATAACGTATAAATCCCCTCCACAATCGCCACATCTAAACTCCCCGGCACATCCACTTTCAGCTCACCATACGAATGCTCTGTAAAATCATACCGCGGCATCTCAAACGCCCGCCCATTCTTCAGATTTGTAACATATCCTAACAACTTATCAAAATCCACGCTCTTGGGATGATCAAAATTAAATTCCGGATTAAAACACAAATTATCCCTCTCAACTTTATCCATATAACTCAAATCTTTATAACAATCATCCGCAGACAACACAAACGTCCTAACACCCCAAGTAGTAAGATGCTTCTCCATCAACTCCGCAATCGTCCCTTTCCCTGAGCCTGAACCTCCTGCAATGCCGATTAAATAAGTCATAAAACAGAAATATGCTCCTCCATTTATAAAAAAATAGCAAGTAGAAACTACGTATTCAAAAAATCACGCTTGTACTTGCAAATCCAAATATAATCCTCTCGCCTGCTGATAACTCCTCTTCACATTTTGTGCAAACGCCTCCATAAACTCCCCATGTTCGCGAAAATACGGCAACACCTGCTCAACCTCACTGCGCTTCTTCATCCACACATCCACCCCAACACATTCTAAATTTAAATTCCCCAACGCCGTGGTAATAGAAACCTTCCTCAATTCAGAATCAGCACTATTATCACCCAAGTGAAACGCAAGTGAAGGCAAAGATAACGTATATCGGAAAGGTATCCTCTGCTCCGCCTCTTGTAAAAATCCACGTAATCTATCTGTAGCCACTTCATACGTTGCAAATTTCTTCCTACCCCATGGACCTTCCCGAAATGTATGAACCACATTCACATAACTAACCTCCGCAGTAGGTTTATATGATCCCTGCTTCAAATCAAAAACATCAAAACCTGACTTTTCAGAAATATTCCCTGTAAATGTAAACCCCTCAGGCATTTCATTATGCGTAAACAACGGTTTTTTAAAATCATCTTCTAAAACCAAAGCCAAATACGAAGAATTCTTCAAAGTAGACGCGGACTGCGGATAACAATACACAACAGGCCTCTCTGACATAAGTAACCCACTACCATAAAACAATGCCATTTTCTCCCCCGTCTCCCGCACCAACAACTCCTCCAATAACGAAAACGGCGTAACCATATCACAAAGAAAACAAAAACAACATATAAACATTGCTATACTCAAAGAGATAGATCTTAAAAATAGAATTACAGCAAATTAAAACCTTCTTATTCCACAAAACAACACCAGTAATACCAAAAAATATATAAACAAGCACTGTTTTATAACAATACAATGGAGGAACCAACTATATTTATTCAAACCTTCGGTGATTACCCTCTTATAAGAATACTCAACTTTCTCATCTACTCCCGTGATTTTGACTACCCTATCACTGAAATCGCCAAAAATGCCGAGGTTAACTTCCAGACACTCAAAAAACTCTGGCCCGAACTCGAACAAAAAAAATTCATCATCACAACCAGAACATTAGCCGGAAATACCCTCTATAAAATAAACACCGCAAATCCAATCATTCAAAAAATCATTGAATTAAATAATGCTCTCTGCTGGGAACAAGCAACGCAACCCCTTCTCGCACAATAACGTCGTAAACCACGTAAAAACGTAAAACTAAGCTATTTGATGTAAACCTGTTTCGGCATAATAGAATTCTCAACAAGATAATCTCACATAAAAACTAAAAAGCTCTAACACCTAATCTATCTTTAGGAACCCCACGAAAATATGATGAATGAGCCATATTTCCATCAGCTAAATTAATTCCCGGCCAACATCTTGTATCTGACAAACTAGACGGCATCCATAAAGAATTGTATCCTTTTTCCGTTGCTAACACTGACAAAACAAATTCCGGTTTCATCAGAGCTATAGTAAGAGTATATCCTTCAACATGCTTTTCTTTTAACCACTGCAAATTATCAGGAGAACAACCTAACCTCTGCAACAACAAAGCTTCAACCGTATTCGCTTTCTTAAATTTGTTTCGACCAACATTAATAAATCCATCTTCTAATCGCACATTAATATAACAATATTTCTCAGAATCACCATAAAGAGAACTAGAATCAGAATCGCAAAACCGCAAAGCACCCATATCAACAACAAACGCACTTTTTTTAACTTCAGTAGCTTCATCAACACAAGGTAAAAAAGACTTGACACCACCATAAGGATACCCTAAAGCTTTAAAAATACCCTTTTCTTCTAGCTTTTTCTTCTTGGGATAAAAATAATCAAAAAAAGTTAATTGTCTCTCCTGTTCTTTGATTTGGGATATGGAATCAGATAAATGCCACAACACTAAATTATTCGGTTCATCGCTCAAAACCAAATCAAATCCGCCCTCAGTTCGGGGAAAATATCCCACGCCATCCGCCGTAAAAAAAGAAGAATGTAACGCAAAACCTTCTGGATTTGTACGTCGCTCATCCATTAATTGAGCAATACCTTGCATAGTGCCAGGGTGCAATAAATTATAATCTTGCAAGTAATAATTAGACAGCGTTTTTAATTCCATAAACCCGTTAAATTCTATCTGATTTATAAACCTTTCTATAATTATTACTCAAAAGTGGTCATTTTTAAATACAAATCTTACCGAAACCTTTATAAACAACCCCTTTTTCCTACACCTATTCGAGTCCGAGTGAATAGCGCATAGGGCTTACCTAAAATAAGATATCTAAAAAGTATCAAAGTAGGCAAGTATAATATCGCATCTTCTCGAGAACCCAATAAATATAACATGGCACAAGAACAACCTCAACAAGAATTAAAACACATTATTCGTATTGCGAACGTCGATTTGCCAGGTAAAAAAGCAGTTCCCTTCGCTTTAACCGACATTAAAGGCATCGGCATCAATTTCGCCAACGTCATCTGTATTCTCGCAAATATTAATATTGACCGCAGAGCCGGTTCATTAACTGCTGAAGAAGTCGTTAAAATTAACAATCTTATCAATCAGCCAGCTCAAAATGGCATTCCAACTTGGTTCTTAAATCGCCGCCGTGATTATGATTCTGGCGAAAACAAACATCTTATTACCGCAACATTAAATTTCACCCAAGATAACGACTTGAAACGCTTAAAGAAAATTAAATGTTATCGTGGAATTCGTCACATTCATGGTCAGCCTACTCGTGGCCAGCGCACTAAAGCAAACTTCCGTAGAAACAAAGGAAAAGTTGTCGGTGTTGCCAAGAAGAAAGAACCAGCTAAAGCAGATGCTGGTAAATCTGACGCAAAAGGCAAAGGTAAAAAGTAAAGGTAAATTAAAATGGGAGATCCTAAAAAACTTAAAAAAAAGTACAATACACCAATTCATCCTTGGAATAAAAATGCAATAGAACAAGAGCGCATCTTAACTAAAGAATACGGCTTAACGAACAAAAAAGAAATTTACATTGCAACTTCCTTTTTAAAAAAATATAAAGAAATTGCCAAAAAATTAATTGCGACAAAAACCGCTCAAGCTGAAAAAGAAAAAAAACAAGTTGTCGAAAAATTACAAAAATATGGTTTCTTACAAGTAGGCTCGTCATTAGATCAGATTCTAGGATTGGAAACAAAAGACGTCATGGAACGCCGACTGCAAAGTTTGTTATTCCGTAAAGGTTTCGCTCGTAGTATGAAACAAGCTCGTCAATTTGTCACCCATCGCCATGTCATCATTGGTAACAAACAAATCACATCACCATCTTATATGTTAACATTAGAAGAAGAATCCTCATTGACATTTAAACCAACATCCAATTTAGCAAGTGCCGATCACCCTGAACGTATCAATCTAGCTCAGCAAAAGTTACATGAAGAAGCTGAAACTGTCCGTAAAACAATCAAAGACAGCAACGAAAACAAAGAATCCGCTAAACCATCAAAAGAGGAAGTGACCGCATGAAATCTGAAAAACCAATGGCAGCGCCAGAAGAAGCACGTCAAGCGCCATCACAAGAATCCTATCAAAAACTCCGTTGGGGTGTTGCACACATCTACTCCTCTTATAATAATACAATTATCACAATTACAGATATTACCGGAACCGAAACAATTGCTCGATCATCCGGTGGCCAGATTGTAAAATCCGATCGCCTAGAAAGTTCACCAACTGCCGCAATGGGTGCTGCAAAAAAAGTCGCTGAAATCTGCCGTGAAAAAGGCATCACAGGGTTATACATCCGTGTTCGCGCACAAGGCGGCCACAACGGCGCTAAGAATCCAGGTCCAGGAGCACAAGCCGCCATTCGTACATTATCAAGAGTAGGCATGCGCATTGGTAAAATTGAAGAAGTAACTCCTGAACCACATAACGGCTGCAGAATGAAAGGTGGAAGACGCGGACGACGAGTATAAAATAAAAGAACACATGAATTTAAATTCATATAATTACATTTAACAAAATATAAAACATACATGTAACAAAAAAGTGCATGTAACAAAAAAAATAGAAAAAACAAACAATGACAATCAAACTCGAAAAAATTCGCGATGAACGCAAAAACGCAAAACTCATCTTTATGATTAAAGGCGCAGATGAAGTCTTTGCAAATACCATCCGTAGAACAATTATCGAAGAAGTACCAACTCTCGCTGTAGAAGACATTGAAATCAAAGAACAAGGCTCCGCTTTATACGACGAAATGTTTGCCTTGCGTGTAGGCTTAACCCCAATTAAAACCGACTTAAAAAGTTACAATCTCAAAAGCGAATGTAAATGTGAAAGTGCTGGTTGCGCACAATGTGAATTAAAAATAACATTAAAAGCAAATAAAAAAAGCTACGTCTACGCTGGTGAATCCGAAAGTAGCGATCCTAAGTGCACCTTTGTCTATGAAAAAATGCCGTTAACAAAATTAATCACAAAACAAAAAGTAGACCTCACCATGACCGCAATTCTTGGTAGAGGTAGAGAACATACCAAATGGTCGCCTGGCTGGGCATTTTATAAAAAAGAACCAGTTGTAAACCTAGGCAAAGTAAAAAATCCCGAATTAGTTGCCGAAAAATCCACTGACGGTGTCTTCACATTAAAAAACAAAAAACTTGAACTCAACGAAGAAAAAGTATATGATAGCAATTTGTTAGAATACTACGCTGACCTCGACGAAGGCATCACCATTGAATATACCGATAACATCATCTTTACCCTCGAAAGCTGGGGACAATTAACAAACAAAGAAATATTACACAAAAGTGCTGATATCTTAATTGAAAAAATAGAAACATTGGAAAAAGCAATTTAAATAATAATAATAATAATAATAATAATATAACTACAAAAAGTAAAGTATTAAACAAAAATAATAAACAACACAAAAATAAACACATAACAAAATCATAATTAATTGGAGCATAAAACAACATGACAAAACGAACCGGGCCAACAAACTACCAACTGCAACAACTTTTACACGAACTTAAAGTAAAAGCAGTTACCAGTAGATTTTGGAAACGCATTGCCGAAGATCTTGAGAAACCAACCCGTCAACGCCGCATTGTAAACGTCTATACTATTGAACAAGTTGCCCAAAACGGCGAAACCGTTATCGTTCCCGGAAAAGTATTAAGTGTTGGTAACTTATCCAAAAAAGTCAACGTTGCAGCCTTCCAATGTTCATCTGAAGCACGACAAAAAATCACCAGTGCCCAAGGCCGCGTACTCACAATTACCGAATTAATCAAAGAAAACCCGCAAGGAAAAAACGTGAGGATAGTTGGATAATACTACACAAAACTACAACATGAAAATCTACAACGCACAAGATACCATCCTAGGACGACTCGCAACAACTGTTGCCAAAGACGTCATGTTAGGCGAAGAAGTACATATTATTAATTGTGAAAAAGCTGTCATTAGCGGACGCAAAGTTGCAACCGTTGACAACGAAAGAACCCGTCGCTTACGTAAAGGCTATCCTCTAAAAAGTGCCAAATTCTCCCGTTTACCAGATCGCTACGTACGTCGAACCATCCGTGGTATGCTACCATGGAAATTCACCCGTGGTAAAGAAGCCTTTGATCGCATTCACTGCCATATTAGTATTCCTGTAGGCTTGCAAGACAAAATCACTACCGCAATTTCATTGACAAAAGAATCAAAGAAAAAACTTCCAACATTAAAATATATAACCGTTGGCGAAGTCTGTAAACAACTTGGTGGTAGAATCTCATGAAAAGCGCAATTCAAACAATTGGAACTCGAAAACAAGCAATCGCACGAGTAAGCTTAAAGCCAGGCAAAGGCAACGTCACAATTAACGGTAAATCATTAGCCTACTACGCTGATCGTTTATCCGCAGCACGTATGATTGAACCATTATTAATTGCATCTGATACCGCACCAAAAGTCGACATCAGTGTACACGTCAATGGCGGCGGCGTAAACGGTCAAGCTGACGCAATCCGTCTCGGAATCGCTCGTGCTCTCGTTCAATTTGACGCAAAATTAAAAAAACCATTCATGGAATACGATCGTTTATTATTAGTAGCAGATGTGAGACAAAACGAATCCTGTAAACCAAACGACTCAAAACCACGTGCAAAGAGACAAAAATCATACCGTTAAATAAAATCAAGATAATAATATAGGAGCTATAAAAAACCATGATTATACCAATTCGTTGCTTTTCCTGCGGCAAACCCGTAGGCCATCTCTGGGAAGAATATAAAGAACGCCTCGAGAAAGGAGAATCACCAAAGAAAGCACTAGATGCAATTGGTCTTGAACGCTTCTGCTGCCGTGGCTTATTTATTGGTCATTTAGAATTAATTGACATCGCCGGCGAATTCAAGCGCAGTTAATTAGATTAATTATATTAAATTTTTGTAGTATTAAATTTTGTAGTGTTAAATGCAATCATCCGTTAAACACACTCTTGTTTATTTTTTAAGTATTAATTTTTCTTTCGTTAAACGTATGCGCACAGTTATCTGACCCGAGTGTAGCGAAGCGGAGAAAGTCGGGCTACAACGCTGTATCTATCGAGCAAGAATTAAACCGCCCAAGAAATTATGAGTAAAAACAACTTCTTTTTTGAAGAGGATTTTTTCATGTCCCTCAAATTTTGTAATATCACCATTCCATTCACA